>OMEI01000720.1_pt1 | contig 15686 bp, 23 predicted proteins | sample 1645381 | NCBI WGS metagenome assembly OMEI01 (sample SAMEA103958119, study PRJEB25191) | human gut metagenome | biome: human-associated habitat [ENVO:00009003]; feature: intestine environment [ENVO:2100002]; material: feces | place: Germany | collected 2013/2015 | reverse complement strand
GCTGTGCACTCACTTTCTGTGGTGATGTGCGTGACACGAAAGTTTTGTGAAAAAATAGAGTGCCTTATTGACACTCTATAAAACAATTACATTTGTTAAAGTGATTGTGCATGATGATGTGATTAATGTCCATGTTCCACCTGTTAGTGGTTGAGATCTTACGCCGATCGCATAAGTAAATCCTGTTGTTGTCCTGTTTACATTTGCATATACTGCGTACATAGTGTTGTTAGCACTATCAATGAAACCCGCTTGCCCGCTTGGACAACATAATACACTAAGGTATGTTGGATTTCCGCTCGGTAGATCTATTCTAAATACTGCAATAAAAGGTTGGGCGCTAGTTGGCATCGGGTCTACTGTGACCGTTCCATTATTATCGCTGAAATGAATATCCCCAGCATGTCCATAAGATTGCGGTAATACACCGGCAGGATTTAAGTTATCTAACACATCTTCTTGTGAATTTATTTCACAGGCTCTTACGGTACACATATACTTATAGTTGCAATTTGTGATATCTTCATCGTAAATATTTAATATAGCGCCACCTTGTAACCTTATACCATTTGTGAAGTTATTGATTGTACAGTCATCTAAGTATAGTTTACTTCCCTCAATGTTTATACCGCATTCCTGTTTTACACTTGAGCTTCCTATTACGCAATTATTTAAGTGCACATCCGCTTGTCTTCCTATTGCGACATTTGTTTTATATTTCTCGGATTGCTCATTCACAAGGATGGTTGTGTCTACGTTGAACCCTGTAATATACCATCGCCCAGCCCTAAGAAACATATTATGCAATTTACAGTTGTGACCACTTGCTTGAATACGGAAATAAGTTGTACCATTTCCGGCTATAAAGCGATAATCTCCATCTGATAAACAGCTCACCTCAATACCTGCATATGATGATACACTATTTCCATATAATATAGCCTGTTGCATATGAGCAAAAGGGTGTTCTTTTGTTCCTATTTGTAGCGAACCATTATTTTTTGCGTTAATATCAACATATACCTGAGAACCGGTTGTTTTTATAGTCTGATTGTAATGTGCGTTAAAGCCATCTTTAAAAATGTTTGATTTAAAAACAGTGATGTCCCAAAAGTTCGTAGCTTCCGAAGCGGTGCGTTGTACACTTCCAAAATATAAGTTACCGTCATTGTCTATTTCAAAATCTTCTAATTCGCCGATTGATATGCTATCAGAAACCTGAATATCAAAATAGTTTTTTATAAGATCCCCGTTTTCATTAAATACGGCGATTCCACCGGGCATCGTTCTACTTACAAAAATCTTTCCGTCCCAGTATTTAATACTCTGAAAATTATCTGAAATGTACGGGGATAAAGTATCGCTCATATCGCATATGATGTGTTTTGCAACGGTGTTCTCATTTTCCATCAACCATATATCGTATTTATCCCCATAAGCTAATACTTTATTTTTATTGTCATAACTTACTGACCTTACACGGTTTGTCGCGGTAATTTCTGTTGGCGGTGTTATTGCTCTTTTAATTGAAAATGTACTGTAATCAATTACATATATAGTATTATTTGCAACTTGTGTTCCTCCACTATAGCTACTGCTACATGCAGAATATATTTCATTTGTTTCATTATTGAACGCTAATGCGTTTGAGTGAGCAAGTGGGAGTATTGCTGTTCTTATAAGCGTGCGTGTTGAAATGTTTACTTCACAGAGTAAAACCTTATTAGACTGTAACTGACTATACTGTGGCGTTACGCTATAAATAATAGTTCCGCTTGGCGTTAGTGTAAGGCCCTGTAAATATGTCCATACTGGGTTAGCTGATGTATCTGGTGTGATACCATTGATATATTCATTATATGTTCGGTATACTAACCCCCCAGTAAGTTTAGACGCTAAAATCTTAGTTATCTCATCCCTAGCAACAGCATCCTTAATATCATATGTTCCGCTTGTAAATTCTAAATGTGATACATCCGGCACACCTATTCCCCCTTTCCGAATACAAAACGCAGAGTCTCTGTCGGCTCGTTATAAAGCACATCAATTGTAAGTTGCCCACTTTCTAACAACTGTTGCAAAAAGTTTTGTGCATATTCCCCTAAGTTCTCTTGCGCCCATGTAAAGAATTGCTCCATCGCTTCTTCCAGTGAGTTAGTGGCTTCCACAATCTCGTTGTATTTTTCTGCCAACTTGCACAGCAAAATATAGTCGGTTGGCGCATCTTCAAAGCGGATCTTGTTCAATCTGTTCCAGTTAATAGGGAACGGGGTGATCGTTGGATCTGCTATAAAACCGCTAGAAGGCCCACTTGTATTTATCTTCTTGCCCATGTTATACCCCCTTAGTATATTGAGAAAAACAGGTAATTAGCCGATTTATACAGCGCTGACATCAGTGGGAAACCATTCAAATAAAAGCTTTTCAGCAGCTCGCTTACACTTAATCCCTGATTTCCTTTTCGCTCGATGTGGTTTGTATAATCGTCCTCTGTGTCGCGCTTCGCCTGCATGGTGTTTTTTCCGCTGTCGGATGTCTGCACCTGCGTGGAGCCGCTCGCATAATCCATTTCATTCAATGTCGCTTGCGGAAATGCGCTGTTCACTTCCGTGCTGTCACCTGTTCTCTCGTTCGTACCTGTGCTGTCGGATGCTTCATTCAATTTCCGTTTGCTTGTTCCATCTTCCGTGTAATTAAAGGAGATAAGCGGCTCAATTTCTTTTTGCGCTGATTTACATATGCTTTCAATGTACTTATAGTTTGTGTAGCAAAATTCCTGCAAATACTGTTTCCAGCGCTCAAGTGGAGTTACCGAGATCTCACGGAACAGATAATGGCGGATAAAGCTATACTCAAAGAACATTTTATATTGCGTGTCGATACCATAGTCAAAATCAAAGATGAGCGGTAATGCTTCTTTTATTTCACTGTCGGTTAGAGTGTGTTCAAAGTCGGTGTTCAATAGTCCCCTGATGATATAATCAATGGTGATCGTGTACTGTGGTAAGCTATGATTTATCATTGATCTTAACCCCCCCTTGTTTCCATCGCATCAACATCTTCCTCATTGAAGATCTCAAAGGCTTCATTGAGCAGCGTTTTCAGATGTGAGTTGAATTCCACGCTGATATTGAAGCCCCATTTTTCAGAAGCTTCTTTCGCCGCTTTTTCGCGCGGACGCATGGCGATCCTTCGCGCCATTTCAACAGAGCCGATGTTTGCATTTGTTTCATCCGCAACCATTCTTTCTCGCTTGTCCTGCGTTGTGTTTTCGATACCGATTTTTGTTAGAAAGTCATTTATCAGATTGTGCATATAAACCTGTACTTTATCAACGATATACGGTACATCAAAGCGAATAACCATAAATGAATTGCTGGATGGATTCAGCGCAGCCATATCGAACATATCTTTATCTACAACGATAAACGGTGTATTTTCAGAGATACGCTTGATAACAGCTTCCATGCTTTTTTTCTGCGCATCACTTCCTACCATCGCCCCGGCAATCGACTTCTGCTGTGCGAGATTGATATCAATCGTTCTCTGTGCATCGGAAAGCCGGCTTGCATAATAGTCTACGATCGCCCAGTCGGAATATCGACCGATGTTAGCAAAGCACACAACGCAATCCGAGATAGGAATATAGTCATAGTTCGGCGCACCGGTATAGTAACTGAACGGTTTCAACTCCTTTGGGTAACCATAGATCGTGAAGTTTGATGTTTGCATGAACGGAAGTGTCACGATACCGGGTGAATCTTCTGTTATTAAACCTTCATCCTGAAAGAATACAGCCTTTGCGTTTCTGAACATTGCCCGCTCCAGCATTTCTTCATTCGCGGTATCAGGCAATTCCCATTTAAAGCGCGCTTGGCACAATGCCGCCAAGTAATCGAACCACATCAAATAGGATATGTTGTTCAAGCGTTTCTGTTGTTTATAGTTCCACTTGTTTGTACTCATTCATCTCACTCTCCTAACGGTCTATTGTTCACTCTATAGTTTTGATAGTTTGCCGTGTCTGACCAGAAGCGAATACCGCTCTTATAGCGTGCGGCGATCTGCTCCATATACACCTGTGGTACGTTACCGCCGATGCGGATATCTGAACACTGTGTGTAGGTGAAATTCGCTCTTGCATGACGGCTCGGGATCCCCTGTCTGTTTACCTTGTATCCATACATCGTAAAGAAATCATCAATGCAGCGCGCATACTCGGCACGGATCGTCTGGACATAAACACTTGTTGTTGCAATTTCCGGGTATTTATCGAAGGTTTGAAACTGTGCGTTTCCACCATTTGTTCCATATGCTGTAAGCGGCATATCCATTTTACCCTGAATCTGACCCAGTGAAGAAAGTGCCCCAGCCAGTCCACCGAGAATCGCACCGCCAGCGGCACCAGCGGCATTTCCAAGTCCCGGTATTACACTTCCCAGTGCGGCACCCACAGCTGCGCCGCTCGATGCGCCACCAGCCGTTGCGCCTGCCACGCTTTGCGCCTGTGAAACACCGGTTGCGATCGCCCCGCCGTTCATCGCCTGATAAGCCTTGTATGAATCGATGGCATATGCACACATAGGAAAACCACCAAGCACAACTTTAGAAGCAATATCGTATTCATGACCGCGATAATTTAATGGCACTGTTAAAATGGTGGGGTTAGCTGACATACAGGCACTGCTTCTCAGCTTGATACTACCTGACCTACTGAACTCAAAACGTAAAGTGTTATTTTGCCCGTTGTTTGTAGATAATACAGCGTTTATGTATGGGTATGTAAATAACTTGTTGTTTTTTGGTGTATATCCATTTAAGGTTGTAGGACGTGCTACGTTCCACGTTATATTATGAGTGTCCTCGTATCCTTCTCTTGTGGGCTGGAAAATAACAGGTAACCATAATATGCACACTATTCCATCGGCTTTGTTATCCTCAGTTAGCTTTGTTAACATATCGTTTAAGTTTGATACTGTCCCAGTGTTAAAAAACTGATATGCCACTCCACTATACATATTGTCCATGATCGCTCCCTCAGTTGGTTGCAAGTTCGCGTTATAGGTTGAAATTACACACATACAAAACTCTGATGTCCATGCGGGATCCGGCTGTTTAATATCCTGTATCATATACTCCCCGGTCTCTAACCCTTCCGGGAACGTATGTGCGCCGATCGTATCATCGGATACATGTTCGCGGATGATAAACGCGTTCTCTACCTTATAATCGAAAAAGTAGGTCTGCACTGCATCCACGGTGAACCTTACTTGGCAACTGTTCGGGCTTAGATAATCCACTTTTGTGATAATGCAGTAATACCATCTTGGGGAAAAGTTTTGATTGCGTATCATCAGATAGTTACATTCCATCACTTTATCCGCGTTTGCTTTCACATTCAATACACCATTCATGACGCTTACGGGTGTACTTTGCGCCCATGTTAATGTGGTGTCACGTTTCCCCCAGAAATAGTTATACTGAGCAGATGCAGAAGAGAAGTACAGCGTGTCTTCCATCAATTCACACTGTACTCCTTTCAGCAATGCTACATCTGTCTGCGGTTGTATCGATGATACATCGCCGATCTGTATCATTATGCGGTTACCGAAGTACCCGTGATCGTACAAGTTGCCGTTTTGCTCGGATCCTGCTTGCTCTTAACAGTGATCGTTGCTGTTCCGGATGCGAGTGATTCATTGTGAACGCGACCATTTGCGTCTACTGTTACGGAATCCTGATTCGATTCATAGGTCACATCCTTAGAGAAGAAGCCTGTTCCTTCCACAGTTGCTTCCAGATAGATCGATGCACCTACGGCAAGCGTTACTGCCGTTGGTGATACCTCAACCCCGGTCACCGATCCACCCTGTGTCGCATAAGCAACAGCCGGGGCAAACGGACTGGACGCATACAGTCCCCAGAAGTGAAGCCAGTTATTCCAGTAGAGACCTTCGCGGTTTGGCATCTCGCCCCACTCGATCAGACGTGTATAGATCTGCATGAATGCTTCGTCAAAGTTGAACGCCACAATCGTTTTCAACGCTGAAATTTCATCTTCGGTATACTCAACCACTGGTTCCTGTCCTGCTTCTACCAAACAAGCGTTTAAACGGGTAAAGTCTACGTTTGTGAGGTCATCCACTTTGTCTACCTGTCCCATGAAGTTCGCATAGTTCAGCTGGAATGCCGCCGACAGTACATCGATGTCATAGGTTGCACCGAATTTTGTTGTCAACATGAATCGCATGTAGCCCGGCTCACTCCAGTTAATGACCCCGGCATAGTTAAAGTCAGCGCGCGGGAATGTCATGTTATCAAAGTTCTCTTTCATGATCTTTGCAACCTGCTTTGATGTCGTTTCCGTTGCTTCTTCTGCTGTTGCATCCGGCACCGTTACCACCTTAATTTTGCCGTCCAGAACCAACCGACCGAGCAGGTATTTAATGATATTCATATCATCATACTCACGCCCGTTGCTCATGCTCTGGATGATCGAACCGATCAAGTCATAAACACCGCCTTCTCGTGTCAGACAAGCGCGCAGATCCTGTTCCTGAATGGTCGACTTATAGAAGCACTTTACATTCGTTTCATAGATGGCACTATGAACATTATCTTTTACGCGCTTAAATACCTCTGTTTCAGCAATCGCTGGGTTATATCGGTTCGGCTTTGCGATCTCTACAAAGTATTCCTCGACCAGTTCACCCAGACTGAAAACGCCTTTGTGATACGCCGCATATCGACTGCGGAATACCTTGGATGTCCCGAAGATAAACGCAAACTGGTTTGCCAGGTTTGTGTAAAATTCATTTCTCAAGATCGGATTATCCACGATCATGCTTCCAATGCGCACATAATCATTTACGATCGCTTGCACCTCTGGCACATTCGCGCGGTAATAGTCACTTGACATCGTTCGGATGCTGTTCAAATAGTCAGCATTTGTCGCTTTTACCTGTGTTGCTTTTGCTGGAATTGTTGGCATTTCTTATTCCTCCTCTCGACCCAGAAGTTCCGCATAACTTCTGATCTTTGCTTCATCCGCTCCGGACGGGTCAATATCAGCTCCTTCTGCTTTATCCACCACATCGATACCATCCATCCAACGCTTTCTATATCGCTCTTTCTCAGCCTCATACTTTTCGCGCCAGTTTGTCGCATAATCATCATTTGCTTCAAAGGCACCATCGGTGATATTCCCATACTTCGCTAAATATCCGGTTGCTTCCTCATAGTCGTTTCTTACATCGTCCATTACTGCTTCGACTGCTTCCCTGTTTTCATCGCCTACGATGTCCAGCAGTTCGGCTAATCGTGCCGTATGTTCTGATGCTGTCCTCATGTTACCATCTCCTTTTTAAATAATACATGAATTTCATTTTTGATGGTGTCCCGCCCGGGGGGCCCGGGGGCCCCGGGGACACCCCGCCGCTGTACGTTTTAAAATTTAATCCCATATCGTTTATGATGCTGGTACCATTGATATAAAAGATATCATATGGCTGTTCAGATCCAGACAACATATAACATAGGTTGCCGCCGGAACAGGTGATACCACTGGATATCATCGGTATATCCTGCCCGCTCGCCTGATCGATATGCACATGGTCACCGGTTACAAAGCCAGCTGTTCCTGTTCTACCGATCAGTTGCCCTTGTCGCACCACCGTTCCTATCGTGGAATACGGCGGCGCGTTGTCATGCGTAAACTGAAAACTGACATACTTTAACCCGGATGGAGTATGCACCGGCTCGAGACTTACCCAGCTTCGAGAATTTCCCACGCTCGAGTCATTCGTATAATATAACCGACAATCACACGGCGCATAATAAGGTGCTCTCACGGTATTTCCTACGCAGTCGAATGGATGACCGCAACAGTGCGAAAAACTCGATGGGCTGGATGTCTGTGTGACGTTCATCACCGGCAATGGAAATAGCAATACCTGATGTCCATCTTCCGCAACTAACTTTTGTCCCGGTTGCATCTCAGATCTCCAAGCGGTTTACGATCTCTGCATCGCTTTTTCTTAATTCAATCAACATAACCGTGATCGTGTTCAAACAATCTTTGAAAAATTCATTGTCCGGTTCTTCCTTCAACGCTTGTTCGCACAAGTATTTTTCCTTTTCATAGAATGTAATTGCATCATACCTTGATGTGTTATACGCTAAAGCTTTTGGTATATATCGCATACTACACCTTCTTCAAGTTCTTTCGATGAACAGCGGCAGTAACCGTATTTCCGATACCGATCACGATGCGATCTCCCTTTGCTTCGATGACATCATAGGTATTGTAATAGACACCAAACGATTTACCGTTGTCATACTGCACCGCCTTCAACACTCTCACTTTATCTCCAACTTTAATTCCGGTACTTGGCTTTGCGCTTCCAGAGCCGGTAGGGGTGTAACCATTTAATCCATTTTCTTTGATCGCGCTGACGAAGTCAACATAACAATAGTTTAAGTCTACCCGTCCATTGATGCCTTCCACTTTACCATCGGAAGTATACTGCCACATAAACTCGTTGCTTCCGACATCCGGCTTCGTAACACGACCCCACCATGCAAGCCAAAGCGCATAATCTTCCAACTTTGTGTGATTGACGCGATTCGCCCACCAGTCATAATTCACATAATACATCGCATAATACCCGGCATCTTCCAGTGCTTCGCAGAAGTTAATCACGATCTGTGTATTTACGCTTTTTGATGGGATCCCGCCATGGGCAGCTTTATAGCCGTCACCATCTTCCAGGTCATATGCGATCGGAAGTGTCGGCTTATACTTCTTGATCGTCTTCAAACAAAACGCCGCTTCGCTTTTCGCCTGCTCTGGTGTCTGACTGTAGCCATACCAGTAAAAGCCATATGGAATACCTGCTTTTTCTGCAAGTTTTACATACTTGTCCAGCTTCTTATCGACCGCGCCGCCTGCTTCGTCACCATATCCGGCACGAATCATGACACCATCTAAGGCACTTAAACTTGTTACACTGTTATGCTCACTGATGTCTGCATACAGCTTTCGCATCTTATTCACCCCCTACATTCATTTTTGCCATGTAATCCATAAATGTTTGAATCATCGTTTTGACCTCACTGATCGCTTCGGTGTTCGCCTCGATCGTGGTTGTCAGGTTGTCCACTTCCTCGCGGTGCTTCGTATCCTGGCGAACGATGAACCACCCGCAGAAAACCAAGCACGCCACCGGCACCCCCAAGTTCTTAAAAATCTCAACAACAAAATTAGCATCCATAATAACATCTCCTTTCTACCTATATATTACAGGTACTTTTTGAAAATTGCAAGGGAAATTTCTTTAACATCTCTATCACCGTAAAAAATCAATCCGTTTCGCATATATAACACGAGCCTCTGAAACATCTTATTCGATGTACCAATCAATGCGCCGCCGATCGTCTGATTCATGATCGACACGCTCATGATGATCGGAAAGGTGCTTTGATAATCCTTGTCGATATAAATATATCGCCCATTTGTCCACACCCCGAGCGGGTAACTTTCTGAGTTGATCGTAAACATATACTTGCAACCTTTCGGCTTTTTTATGATAAACAGGTCGTTTCCGCTCACAAATTGATTACCAAAACTGAATTTTGCATAGTCTAATTCGCTCACCGCTTTACCAAACAGTGTATTTTTACGCGCTTCAATGAACTCTTGAGGAACCCTAAAATATACAAGATACATCCGGTTTGGTGATACCCATATATAGGAACCATCGCGCGGGATCTGAAGATCCCACTTTATGGCATATGGGTTATATGCTTCCAAAGCATTACATGTGAGATAAACCCTCACATCATCGCGGTTTCGGATGATCGTATCGCAAATATTCTGTAATTTATCCGGCTCCTTTGTCAGGTAGGTTTCTTCGCTGTCATGTTCTATTACGCACTCATCAAACCATATGCGCGAAACATCGCGGTAACTGCTTGGTTTATAACTTGCATATTTGCTGATGATAAAGTTATAACCGATCTGATTTTCTATGTCTTTTTTGTTTTCTTCATCATGTGTCTGTTCAAAAAAACCACGTCTTTTCCAGTAAATCGATCGCCCGTTATCTTCGTTGAAATCTGAGAAAGGGTTACTTCCGCTCTCTGCTAATTCTTGAAGATTTACCGGTCTGCGGAACAAATAAGCAAACCTTTTTTTGTGTTTATCCCACTGATTTATTACATTTTTCTTCATACCGTATGTCTTTCCATATCCACGCGTTGTGGAGATGATGTTATATGGTACATTGTAGCCATCAATCTCTCTAAAATTGATATATAAGCTTTCATCAATCATAATAAAAGGGGGATATATAACATCTCACGGGGTGTGCCACCACCCAATTACAGTTGCACGGAACTAACCGCTTGGCAAAGCAACTGTAAACCGATCAAATAAATATATATCCCCATTTCGCTCCCCTTAAGCCCACGCGCTTAAGGTACCTTTATAGTAATACATATTTATTCATTAGTCAACATCTTTTATTTCAAAAGTTGTTTCTTTCAGCAAAATACCGTTACTTGTCATATCTGGTCGCAACTTTCCTGTATAAACAGCGCCAACCTTAAAGTTATCAAATGTAACCTGCTCATGACAATTCGCCGGTAACCCAGCCACAGTTACTTTTGTATAGGTATATCCATCCTCATACCTTTTAAAGTCCCCCTCTTTCTTCACCTCTTTTCGTATCAAACTTTCCTTTTCTTTTTCGTCACAAAGGATCTCTTCAATGTAGCACTTGGCGTGCAACGCTTTTATCTGTACAAACCTGTTTTCGCATTTAAAAGCACCTAGTTTCACATCATCTATTTCTATACCTACCGGATCTTCCCATCCGAGCAGATGCAGACTGTCTGTGTCCATATAAACGAACCGCTCAAAATTTGCCTGCGCTCCTCGAATGATCTTATCTCGTCCATACGCTGTAATAAATGCGATGACCGGAACATATCCTTTATGCGATGGCTCATCCGCTTCATCCGATAATCGATAGCGGATACGCCCATCATAATATGGTACTTTTTTCCACAGCTTTGGCTTCACGCCAAACTTTCCGCTTAGCTTGTTCATCATATCCTTTGCGATCGATCGCATCGGTTTATTTCCGGTGATCGTTGCCTGCTCTTTTTCTTTATACCATTTGTCGATATAATCTTTAAATAGTTGCTTGCTTCCTTTTAACTTATAACCATCAATCCAGGTAACACACTTCACTTCGTATTGATCGAACAGCAATGCAATGTCGATACTCGTTAATGTCATTTCCACGATCTCGCCCCTACTGTCTGTTAAAAACTTATCGTACTTGAAGCGCGACATATGCTTTCCCATGACACAGGGGATATGATCTTTCTTTAACTTAAACCAACAGGAAAACCTTGCGATATACAGAGGATATCGATCATCCGGCACATACTCCCCTTCATAATATACAGGCTCTCCATACGGCAACAAGCAATAGCGCATCGCCCACGGATACGAGCTGTTTATATCAAATACAAGCCCTCTTCCAAGCAGCAATCCTTTAAACCTCTCGCCTACTTGCGTAGAACCACCGAAATAAGCGTTTCTGCAATATCGGTCTAATTCCACGGAAAGTTCAGGGAATCGCTTGCGGAACAGCTTTCCACCGGTCATGTTTATATAGTCAGTCATGGCGTTTGAACTCTGTGTGATGCGCTTCAATCCGGCATTAAAGATATGGGTTAGCGATAATGATAGGATCGCCACATCTGCGTGCTGATAAGCCCATTCATGTTCGGTAGGCTGATAGCCAACCGGTCGAGGCTTTGCATAGTCAATTTCAAGTTTACGAAACTCTAATCCGTATGCTTTCGCCATATCTTCAACCTTCATCGGGATGATCTTGTAGGAATCTAACAAGCGGCACTTTACACCATTTTCAAAGCGGATATCAACCACATAATAAACCCCGGTATCAGATATCAAGGTGGAAAACTCCCCCTCATTCAATGTTCGTTCTTCGGTGTGCTCAAACCCGATCTGAAACAAATACGATAATATATAGCTTGCATCAAATTTCAGATTATGAATATACACAACTTTCTGCGATTTTGCTAGCCACTCGACCAACCCATTTATTGAGATACCCCGGATCGGATGATCAACATCGCCAACTTCCAACGCTTCCCATGACCAAACACGCGGCTCCTCTTCGATCGTGGTTTCTGTATCCAGCACATACCGCTTAATACTCATAGCCTATATCATCTAAGTACCGGATCCAGTGCGCATGAATTGCTTCCATCTTACCGCCGTCATCATCTTCATCATATACCGCATCCACATCTAACAGATCGTCATAAAAAGTTGCGTTTGATACGATATCCGCCGGTAAAGATTCGATCAGCTTATATAATTCATCATCTTTTGAAAGTCCGCCACCGTACTCTCTTGTCAGCGCTAATAAGTAATGCTCTTTATCGTTTTGTTGAATCTCTCGCAAGACACCTTCCGTGTTCGTCTGCATAATCGCATTTACATAGATGTTGAATTCCTCAGTACTCATCTTAGAAACATCCGGTTTTGTCTGCACTCTGGCTCTCCTTAACGCTTCCGCTTCTACCTCAGCACGCTTTCTTGCTTTTCCACGTAACCGCTTTGCTTTCCTGTCTCAACATGCGCTGGTAATTGCGGCGGCGCGTTAATTCCACCTCTCGCATCTCCCACTTTGTGACAAAAGCCGCCCCCGGGGCGATACCTAACGCCCCGGGACGGCTTCCACGTTCTAGCTGCTTCAAAAACAGTCGATAATCACGCGATGTTCCTTTCGCAAGTGTTTTTTCCAACTCCTTAAAATTCATCTTTGGCGGAAGATACTCACCTGCAAGCGGGTTTCTTCGCTTTTCTACACCACGCATGCGGTTAAACTTTGTAACCGCGCTTTTTAACTTTTGAGATTGCGTGCGCGTCCAGCGCATAAGTCAACCCCCCTTATTTGTTCAAAACTTTGAAACTGTAAAACTGTTTCTCACCATTGCTTGACTTCTTCGGAATCAGTTTCAACGTATCTCCCTTATGCGGCATATGCATGAACTTGAAGATCTTTGTCAGTGAATTAAAGGCAGTTACAGAAACACAACTGTAAACCTTACCATCTTTTGCAAACAGCAGAATGCGCGGTAACACTTTCAATTCACCTGTTTTGTTGTCCGCCATCTGTACGTTTTCCATATAGATGTTTTCAACCTCAATTGTGGTATTTACAGCATCCTGCAACTTGATAATTTCTCCCGTCATTCGCTCCAACATTTCCGGGAAATCTTCTTCCGAATAAGTGGTGAAATCACGCCCGATTAGTGCCGCGCTCTCCCCACTCCAAATAGCCGCATAATCCTTATCGCGTAAAACCTCGTTTTCCTCTGTAATCACAGCAACAGCATTTTTATTTTCTTCCATTTATTTTTCCTCTCTTTCTGCAAAAATAATAATCTGTCTTTTTTGAACATCAATCGCAACAAATTTCGCCGCTTTCATCTTTTCGTCCTTCACAAACACTTTAAAATCAGTAGGAACATCCAGTATGGATCTAAGCATTTCAACAATGTTCATAACTCCTCAATTACAGCGTTTGCAAGGAAAGCACTCATTGATACCGTGGCGCGAACATACCGAACCGCAACATCTTTAATCATGACTTCTGCGCGTGTCTCTTTTTTAATACGTCTTCGTGCCTGCACATCAGTCAATGCCTCGCCTTCATAAACGAATGTACGTTCGGTTAAGTTACCATCTTCTTTTACAAGGCAAACAACCTCTGTGAACGGTACCTTTCTCGTAACTCCTCGCATACCTTAACCCCCTTTCTGTATATATCATATCACATAATTATGTGATTATGATGTGATATTAAAATTTTATGGGCAAAGTTCAATCACCCAGTGAGAAAATACTTTGTGTGCTCTTCCCGAAACATCAATTCTATTTACTTGTGTTTCAACCCTAAAGTAACGGATCTTATTGCGCTTCTCGATCCACTTAATACAAGCCATGTAATTTTTATATCGCTCGCTTACGATCGTTCGCCCATAAAATCGCAATCTTCTTTCCACTTCCTTAAATGATAACCGATCACTTCCACATGCCCCTCTGGATGTAACCATGAAATGTCACCCCCTCTCCATCCGCTTCTATCATGGTAATGATATATTGCTCTCTATTTGCGCGGATCTCATGAACAGTTGTAAAAGTCCGGTTGCCGGTCGAATAGTCATGAAAACAAATGACGTTGCTTCCCTTTGATGTGTTCAGGATGTTTTCAATCAGTTTTATAAAGTTGTTCTTCATCTCGTTATCACCTCTGTAACACCTAGTATTAAATACTAGATGGTTATACCAATCTAAGTTTAAAAACAATCAGGTTTCCTTTCTCTTCGACAGAAAAACTATCAATGCGATACTTATACAAGCGAGTAGTATCTAGTGATATATCGATAGCGCTATTCCACATGTCCCTTATCACACTACCAACAAAACAACCACCTAAGTAAAATTCCATCCAAATTTCTAAATCAAAATCATGTGTTTCTTTTCCTCTTAAATCACTCACAAAATCAATAACTTCTTTCACTGTTTTATATCTCATTTTTCTACTCCTTTCATAACAAATGTCTTTTACTTTCATTCCCTTTACCCCTTACTTTAACGAGTATGTTATCACCACTTGGCGGCGCTTTATGACTGCATAAACTTTCGGTTTTCTTATATAGACATCATATAAGATGGAACCTATCTTAGACCTTGAGCCGGTCGGATAGATCTCAACCGCTCTCAAGTACCCTGTTTTATACTCTCCCGACCAAAAGCTTTTTGCGTACACGCTTTCACAAGCGCAAAATTCGCGGATGATCGCTTTTACTTCGGCTTTAGTCGTTTCTTCGCTGATTCCTCTTACAACGATCTTCATATTAAAATTCCTCTTCAAGTTCTTCTTTCATCTGTTCGCATGTCATACCGAATTTCCAATAACAAACATCATCTAACGTCTCGATCGTGTAACCATGGATCGAACACATGCAGTCTATAACTTCCTCATTGACCATCAGCACATCCAGCAGGAAGTCCCGCGCAGCTCTAAAATCATCATCCAGAATAAAGTTCATCATATAATATATCCTCTCTTTCCTGTGCTCTGCATTTTCACGGGGTTGCAACCGTCCTCGCCTGCATTACAGGAAGCCGCCTGTTACGGCAGCTTTTCGATTGTTCCTTGACCTACCCATATAGTGGCCATGCCCCCATACGTGTTAATGTGGCTTGTAAAATTGTATTTCTTACCGTTTACTTTAAAATAAATTTTTGTTCCGTCTGAAGATGCTTCAAGTAATGTGATTTCTTTCAACGCTGGCGCAAATCCATATTCGCTATCTAGCGCTAACTGTGCGATTTTTTTTAATTCTGTTTTTGTCTTATTCATTTTATGTATCTCCTTTCTTTCTTTACACTTATATTATACACAAAAGTTACATTTATGTCAACCCCTTTTCCTCAAAATTTTCACAAAACTTTCGTGCCACGCACATCACCACAGAAAGTGAGTGCACAGCGTGGCACGGTTTTGTGCGGTGTAGTGTGGCGCAGTTTTGTGCATCGCAGATGGGGAAAAAATGTTACGTGTGTACAGCTA
>OMEI01000687.1_pt1 | contig 16306 bp, 17 predicted proteins | sample 1645381 | NCBI WGS metagenome assembly OMEI01 (sample SAMEA103958119, study PRJEB25191) | human gut metagenome | biome: human-associated habitat [ENVO:00009003]; feature: intestine environment [ENVO:2100002]; material: feces | place: Germany | collected 2013/2015 | reverse complement strand
GAATGAACTTGGATGCAACGCTTCCGCGCCACTTCTCGCGATCCCAGTCCAAACCGGCCGATGTCAAGTCTTGGACAACATTTTTTACAAATAAATTTGAAAAAAAGCAAAAAAATAAGCCCTACAAGGCTTTCAGTCGGTATCGAACCGCTCTGAGCCTTGTAGGGCTTAACTGTTACTCTATATGATTTTATCTTAGACTGCCTGCAGCGGAGTGTTTTCCATCACTTTCTTAAACTGCTCCACTGTCATTTTTGCCTTTTCAGCAGCGCGCTCTATTTTTAAATCACCGTCTCGAACAAGCTGCACCAACATCCGCATCTCACCAATGTTAATGCCTTCTTCTCTGCCTTCGGCCTTTACGCCCTGACTAAGGTTGCACATAACAAGCACCTCCCTTTCCAGCTCTTCGTTCATTGCAACGCCAAATTCTTCTTCAAGAATTTTCTTTTTCTCAGTAGCTGCTCTGGAAGAAGAGAGCAACACATCCATAAATTTCACAATACCTGTATAGTTTTCCGTACCAGGATCTCCAAGACAAATCGTTACAACACTCATCAAATCGTAGTTTTCCGATTTTTCAACAGCGTTTCCAATCAACTGCTCTGGTCGGATAGAATAACGAATCAGAGTGTTTTGGAACTCCTTGGTTGGGTGTGTACAAACCCAGATAGAGTACACTTTTCGGATTTTCCCATACTCCGAGTTCGTGAATATCGGACCATGCTGTGCGGAGATCATCCTGCTGCAATAATAGATTGCTCGCTTTGTCAACGGGTATCCCGGATTAAAAGCAGTCTGCGCTTCCACATTAATAATAAGACGTATCACATCTTTCGATGCAGTAGAAACCTCTGATGTTGGTGCGATTGCATCGAACCGGACATCATAATTGATGGTTCCTTCCGTCAGCGTAGAATCCTCATTATTGCTTCCGACAATTACGTCAGAAGTTTTTTGGGGTCTGTTTGTATCATCAACATGAACGCCAACCGTGCCCACTTCCGGCGTTCCTTCGATATACTTCTCTGCAATTTCGTCTACGGAACAGGCACTGTACTCATTCACACAGTTCTTCATAATCTGTGCCAGAATCTGTTTGTTGGCAAGCAGCTTCTTGGCAGCCTTATCATAACTCGAATCATATTCCGTCTGCGTTATCGCATGAGCAAGCTGATTTTCCATCGGCATTCACTTCCTTACAGCAGGTTCAACGGGAGCGTATACTACCCCTATTGTGCTTTCATCTTACCATAAAACACTTTGCATATCAAGCTGACAGATGTAAACTTTTCTGCATAGATTTGTCCATATTGCCCACTCTGGTTTAAATCTAAGTCGGCATAATTCAGCATAATATTTCAATAGAGCAATACCTATATTCAAGATTCTTCCCGCCTTGACTACCATTCCCGTTCATCTTTTTCAAGTGAAATGATAACTGCGTTTTTCTCAGCCTCATATCTCCCCTTAAACTGATGATCCTTTCCTACAGCTAGTTCATTTGCCTCCAGCAACGCCTGAATGAACTGTATTCCGTTAATCATCATTCGGCACTGCCCATCGGTCAACAGCCTGTCTGGAACCTTAAAGGACATGGGATGTTCAGCGGTGCACGGAGTAATCGCAATAGACTTCCGATCTTTCCTCTGCAAAACACAAATATAGGTCGGGCTCCCAAGAACACGAATAACATCCTTTCCCACATTCATTCTTCGGCTTTCTGCCGGAATCGTCACCAGCAGATTCATAATTCGTCCAGAACTCATGTCAGCATTCCTTTCTCAATAACCTCACTGCCCGGTCGTTGTACATTTTCAGGCTGTTCCGGAAAATCTGATAAAGGTATATTTTCAGATTCTTCACATTGCGGTATCGGTACTGAAATAGTATCTGTTTTCTGTTCAGGCTCATCCAATACAGCAGAGCCTTGATACCCAATAAAATCCTCGAACAGGTTCATCTGATGACCAGCGATGTAATCATTATAAGATTTCCCGATTCGATCCTTATAGACATCCGGGAAGAACTTTATCTGTTTTTTCTTCATTTCGCCAGTAAGCGGGTCCGTATATTCCTGTGGTTTTGGGGTGAACATGATTGCTTCTTCCAAGTCGAATAACATACAAAGGCCCTGATCTGAGTTCGCCACCCGTCCGAGTATCTTATAGCGGCATTCACGGTTCCAACTCATGATTTTGAAGATATTTTCCACAAATTCCAAAGAGGTAATATCCTTATTCACCCAGTTTTCGTCCTTCTGTCTTGCCCATTCAACAGATGCACTGTCCTCTTCCGGGCACATAATCAACGCAAGCCGCTTCTTGTTTGGATGCAAAATCGGAAGAACATACTTAATTCCTTCAAAAAGCCGGATACAGGCCATATTGAATTTCATAACGCCATATTTTATGCTTACTGCTGGCTTATTCAGCATGGAAAACTGTGTGCGCGGCGGCAGCTCATACCCATCAAATTTTTCGTACTCCAGCTCTCTTTTATACTCTTTTCGTATCTGTGCCAACTCACGAATCAGCGAGATCTCCCGAGCACTCATTTCCTGCTCCCTGCTTTTTTCTTCCATTTCACAAATCCTCCTACATCGACATTAAAAGGTCATCCAGTTCACGTTGAACTTCATTTCTGCTTGGAATTGCACCAATCATGGGGTTTTCTACGACTTGGCCGGATTCCATCACATCACGGGCCGTAATGCTCTGAACCCACTTACGCCGATATAGCCTGCATTCCAGGTTCATCGAGTATCCCTCAGCCTGTTCATAATGATTTTTCCCAATCAAAATCCGGGACTCATCCAACTCAAAGAGCAGGAATTTTGCGTTTTCCCGTTCCTGGCAGATACCACGGCACTGATAGCGGCAATTCCTTCTCCAGTTCAATGTTTGGAAGACCAGTCCAGAAAATGCTCTGGCTGAAAAAGCACTATGAACGTCATTGTCATCTCTCCAGCGCATTGCCGTTGAAGACTTACAATTGTTCTTCCGCAGGATCACGACCTGCAGAATCGGATGATAGAGCAATTCAACATCTTCGCAGTCGTCCAACCGGGTATGGCATGCCTTGCTGAAACGGATTTCATTTTTAGAAATTGTCATAACCGGGCTGCTCTGGTTGATAAAGCAAGTGCCTGAAACCGTCAGATAATCAGATAACAATGCCATATCCGACTTCTTTCCAGACCGCATTTCCGTCATATCGTTCAGTTCGACCACTTCTTCCGGCAGATAGGCATTCAGGCAAAGGCTGCGGATGCTTTCGGCATTGATGCCACTCCAGTTCGGATGGGTGCCCACGAATCCTTTCAATGCTCCCTGCTGGATTACTACAATATCCTGCACACCGCACTTCTTATTGCTGGATGCCACGAGATGTGCAGCCCGTGCAATTCCCGGTGAAACGATTGCTTCATGGTGTTCCGGAACATAGGCAGAGCAGCGATTTCCGTTATTCTTTGTGACCTTGCCCAACTTGTAGTCCACCACAATGCTCTTCCGAGCTTCCAGATCACCCCAGCGACGTTCGTTTTTCATGATGTTAGCCACCATCATGCCATTCCACTCCTGCCTGCCGCGCAGGGTGCTGCGCTTCTTCTGCGTCAGGATCATTGCAATCTGTTCGTAATCATAGCCCTGAATAAATGCCAGAAAGATAAAACGTACCGTCTTTGCTTCTTCCGGCTCAATCACAAGCTGTCCATCCTTCGTATGCCGATACCCCATCAGGTCGGCCACCGGGTACTGGCCTGTCATAATACGCTGGTCATACGAAAGGATCATCCGGCGACTCTTGTTGCCCGATTCCCAATCTGCCAGAAGTGCTTGAATGTCCAAACTATATTGGCTGCTTGGATTCAGCGTGTAGATGTTTTCAGTTTCAAAGTACACGCCAATGGGATGTGCCGGGTGCATGGTTTTCAGTGCTGCGATCTGCGTCATACAATCCGAAAAATTTCGCGCAAACCGCGAAATGCTGGCGCAGATAATCAAATCCATCTTCTGGTCTTTGGCATCTCGCATCATTCGCTTAAACGCATCCCGTTTCCGCAGTGAAGTACCCGATTTTCCTTCATCGCTGTAAATATCCTGCAGATTCCAGTTTTCCGTTTCTGCAATCTTTTTGGTGTAGTATAGAGTTTGATTTTCAATCGAGGAAATCTGTTCTTCGCTAGATGTGCTGACACGGGCATAAACGGCCACACGTTTTAGGTCACTGTCATAGATTGATGGGGTCGGCTTTGCAGGGCGGAAATAATCTTTTGCTGATTTCTGGCCCTGTTCAGTCTGCTTATGGATTCTGTCGCGGATTTCGGCTTTTCTCTTTTCAGCTTCCAAATGCCTGCTTTTCCAATCCATTCCATTGGACACAACTTCGATATTTTCTATTGAAATATGTTCTACATTTTTTGAATCATACTGTCCTTCATTCATTTTCCATCTGCCTTTTCCATTTCATGTTCTAGTCGTGCTTTCCATGCAAGATATTCTTTCTCACGGATTGATGTGTATTTTTCGGCTAATTCTTTCAGACTTTGCCGTTGGTTATCAACATCAAGAATGGTGTCGACTCTTTGGTCGTCATCATCTGTAACAATGTCCACCCGCATCGGCAAATCAAACAGATATTTCAGCAGAAAACAGAAATCACAGGTATTCGCTGCAAGGTAGGCCCTTGTCTGTGAAAAAATCAGATTGACGGCACCCTTTTTGCAATCTTTGAGCAGATGCACCATTTCCGGGCGTTTATAAATTTCCTTATTCCCTGTGATGTCAATATAAACACCAACCAGCTTTTTATCGCTATCAGTTTTAAACTTTTCAGCATAGTAGGAACTGTGATAGGCTACTGCTGCATCCTTAGCGCGTTCCCACAGTTTTGCAAGTTTCACATAGCCACCAACCTTATACTTGCGATCCATTCATAGCACCTTCTTCCGGCTGAACGCTCCAATACCATTTCCGCTTTTTCTGGTAGCAGTGGATTCCCATTTCTGTTTTTACCATCCGCGCTACTCGTTTGCTGACACCTTCATTATCTAAGCGACAATACATTTCATTTGCGCTCATATCGCCTTTTTCAAGGAAATGCTTAATCCAGTAGACAGCTTTCTGTTGCTCGGTATCAAATTCAGGTTCGGTGTCCGGCTGTTGTTTTTCAAAGAGCTGTGGCCTACATTCAAGCCACTGAAAACCACTTTCGGCAGAAATAGAGAAACGGATGTCTTCTGCCGTAGGCGCAAGACTGTTTTTGATTTGATGTACGATTCTTATATCAGGGTTCTCTGTATCTCGCTCCACCTGCAGGACGCTTCGTGCTGCTGCCACAACATCAATGCTGCCAAGGCTGCGGTACAGCCCTTTGGAGCCTTCTTTTTTATTGAGGTGCCCAATCAGAACAATAGCGCAGTCGTAGCCAGCAGCCCACATTCCAAGGCGGCGCATAAGTTTCCGTGCCCTGCCTGCGATCTGCAAATCTGAATCACTGCCAAGATAGGCCTGAATTGGGTCGATCACGACCAAGCGCGGCCGGAATTCAATGATTGCCTGACGGATGCGCTCATCGTCCAATGTAAGGCCGTTATAGACTTCTTCATTGATGAAAGCGATCTTCCCGCAATCTGCTCCGCAGCGTTCCAGACGGGGCTTTATCGTGTCTGAAACGCCATCCTCGGAGCACTGATAAATCACCTTTTGCGGCGCACCGATCTTACAGCCATCCGGGGGCTTACCTCCTGTTGAAAGTTCCGCAATCAGATTCATCATCATGCTAGACTTTCCATCGCCGGGATCACCCTGCAGCAGTGTGATTTTCCCGATTGCAATAAAGGGATACCACAGCCACCGTACATCCGTTGACTGAACTTCGCTATACAGTGTCAGCAGCCTTTCCATTTCGTTTTCCTCACTTTTTTGTAGTTTGGTTTCACGCTTTTATTATACGCTTGTCAGATATATTTTTCTGTGAACCAGCAGTTCACTTGTACCCTAAAATGTGAACTACTGGTTCACATTTTTGCCTCAGAAGCCACCTCCGCTAGAAGGGAAAAGAAAAATTCTGACTTCTATGCGGATCGATCTTTTGGTTTTTCTTGATACATTTTTTCATAAGTCAAATAATTAAAGTATCTTATGCGGGCATTTGAAAGGAAGATCACTATATGTCCGTAAATCGTACTTCTTTAGGAAAACGAATCAGCTTCTACCGTTCAAAATCGAATCTGACACAGGAAGCTCTTGCCGCAAAAGTCAACTGCAGTCGTGAATACATTGTCCAAATCGAAAATGGCACAAAGGTTCCAAGTCTTTCTGTTCTTGTTGAAATTGCCAACACATTATCCGTTTCCGCAGATGAGCTTTTGCTCGACTGTCTTGAACATTCTTCTTCCTCTGCAAACTCCGAATTTCACCGCTTACTGCTGGACTGCAATGAAACTGAACAGACTGTCATTATTCGCATGGCAAAAGAGTTAAAGGCCGCTCTTGTCAGCCTTGGAATTTAGCACCTATCCGTATTAAAATCGCAAAATAAAAAAGCCCGCATAAGCTGCAGACGCACCCTCGAATCCTCCTGGGTGCCGTCTGTGGCTTATGCGGGCCTTTGTTTGTGGTAGCTGAAACTCGATATCCATCTTAGATCAAGAAGTCGCTGCAACCACTTTTCTGCATAGCTGCTCGGTAGCTAGTTAGACCTTTTCAATCTGTAACCTTTCCATTCCTACGGAATGAAACACCCGCCTAGTCGAGAAGATTTACATCCTCTCACCTAGACGGGTGTTACCTTTTGTTTACTTTTCCATCAGCGTACAGCTTTAATAATAAAGCCAGCGCATACCATCCCAATATGGCTGAACTTCTCCTCTGGATTCATGTTGCTCATCAAAAAGGTCAAATGCAATTAGCCTAGCCGTATGAAAATCATCAATTCTACGATTATTATATCGAAACACACTTTGTCCTCCATAGAGAACACCCCAACCTGCTCCAAACTTACTTTTCATAATCGTTATATTTTCGCCTTTATACCGTAGCACATATTTTCCTTGCGCGCGTTCCTGCCATTCTCTGCGCATAAAATTTTTCTTGCGATTCAAGCGATTTTTTAGTTCTCTCTCAGACTTTTGAGGGTTGATATAGTCGTCCGTCATGTGTTCTGCGCATACGCATCCCACACGCAGTTCGCCATTAAAATCAGAATGCTGTAAAATGTGAACGTAGCGTATTTTCTCCTGTCCACACATTTCGCACTGTTCGTATTCTACGTCATCGCCAAATTCTAAATCCTCACCCAAATCTTCTATTCCTATTTCTTTCCATCCTTTATGCGGAATCCCTTCTCGTTCCCATCTTGCCAATTTTGCTCACCATCCTATTGTTATTCTCCAAGCATTTATTCATGCAGTTCCAATGGCAGACCATCTGGATCAAAGAAAAATGTCATCTTCTTTTGGGTGTAGCTGTCCAATCGAATCGGTTCGCATCCTATCCCCATCTGCTCCAGTTCTGCTACAGTGGCTTCCACATCATCCACCCGGAACGCCAAATGCCGCAGTCCGCAGGCTTCCGGTCGATTCACGCGCTTAGGTGGGTTCGGCTCTGCGAAGATCTCCAGCTCAATCGCATCAGCACCCTCACCAACACGCAAATCCAGTTTCCAGTCATTCCGTTCTTCACGGAAGTTTTCTCGTACAATCTCAAATCCCAGCTTATTCACATAGAAGTCTTTCGATTTCTCATAATCTGAAACGATGATTGCCACATGATGAATCGCTGCTAATTTCATTTTCTAGGTTTCACCTCTCCTTATATGTACCATACTTGCCGAATCGTTGCTGCTGCCAGTTCCAAAAATACCACCACACTGCCGACCACCTGCGGAATCATAAAAATCACAAATCCACCAATCAGCATTTGAAGTGCTTCTATCCCCTGCGATTGTTTCATCAGGAACGAAAGCACTGCTGTTGCCAGCAGCACACTGCCCAGCAGATAGAATATCCATGCCGAACAGCAATGAAGGAACGTCACGAACCATTTCAGTAGCCATACTACGACGAGTAGCGGCAGGGTCAATAAGGTCAATATCAGTTTTGCCAGCTTTCGGGTTATACTCATTTCGTCCTTCTCCTTCCGGTTGGTCTGTTGCCCATATTATAACATACTCTTTGATGTTATATCATGGGCAACTTCGCCTTTTTGAAATTCATTCTGTGTGTAATGCTCTCACGGCATCCTGTATACTCTGCTCATATTTAAACCGTACTACGATACGCCCACCCTCATGCACATAAACATTTTCAATGAAGGCTGACACCATGCTTGCCGTAAGTCTCGTGCCGTGCAGAAAATTTTCTGCCTGTTCTGCTGCTGCCCGCACCGTCCCTGGAACAACGCTCTTGACAGATTCTTCCGCTTTGAATTGTTCGATTTTGTCCTGCACTTCTGCAATCTTCCTATCGCATTCCAGTTTTTTGCTCTTATAATTGTCCAGGGAGAGCGTTCCTGCCGCGTACTTCTCATACATCCGCATCTTCTCACCTTTCAGATTTTTCAGTTCCTGCTCCATCAAAGTTTTTCGGCGGCTTGCCTTTCTACTGGCTTCTTTTAAGCTCTGTTCTTCCTTTTTAATATCACTATAGAGTGAGTCCAATAGAGAAAGTTCTTTTTTTAATGCCTGAAACACTGCATTTTCAATATCACTGGCCTGATATATTTCCGATGAACATTGGGTCTGACCGATAAGTTCCATTCCCTCTCTGCACCAGAATATGGGAGAAGCCTGTTTGTAGTCATATCCCAGGACTCGTCTGCAATTACCGCATCGAATTTTTCCCTTAAGGGGAAAATCCACGCTTCCCGTCACTACTCTATGTCCGTTATTTCTTATGACAAGCTGCGCTTTTTCAAATTCTTCCCGGCTGACGATAGCTTCATGGGTTCCTTCCGTAATGTATTGTTGCCCTTTTGGAACAATTCGAATGATTTTCTTGCCGGAAATCAATCTTTGACTTTTTCCCAGAACCATCGCTCCGGTGTACACATAAGCCGTGAGAATCTTCCAGACGCGAGAACTATCCCAAAGAATCACAGGTGCAATCGTGTAAGTCGTTTCTTTTCCATATGCCTTATGCTCCCGGTTATAAACACTCGGCACAGGAGCATTTTCATCATTCAATGCCATCGCTATTTCTCGCGTTCCCAATCCCAGAATCGCAAGGTCAAAAATGCGACGGACAATTTTTGCCGCTGGAGGGTCAATGATATATGATCCTTTTTTATTCGGGTCGAACTGATAACCAAACGGTGCAGCAGACGCTGTAGAAATGCCCTTGCGCCACTTCACTCGATTGGCTGTCCGAAGTTTCTTTCCTGCATCTCGGCAGTACATGGTGTTTACCAGGTTGCTGACAACCAAATCCATCCCCAAGGTTGTACCATTATAATTGCTACTGTCATAGTTGTCATTGATGGAGATGAGCCTGACACCCAGTAGTGGAAAAATCTGCTCCATGTATTCGCCCACACCAATGTAATCGCGTCCAAAACGAGACAGGTCTTTTACGATAATGGTATCAATCTCGCCACTGCGCACACCATCCATCATTTTCTGAAAGCCCGGTCTGTCGAAATTGCTGCCTGTGTAACCATCATCCACAAAATCCATCACAGGCAGATTTTGCAGACTCTCTTTGTGGGAAATATACCGCTGGATCAGTTCTTTCTGGTTTTCGATGCTGTTGCTCTTGTCTTTTCCATCTTTACCCAAATCACCGTCTGCCCTTGAAATGCGCTGATATGCTGCAATCATTTTCCCGCACTCTCCTTTCCAAGGTCCGCAAACACATCTTGAAATCCAAATACAATGCGAATCCGCTTATCTGCACTCACTTCGATTCTCTGCACAAGGGATTTTACCAGCTGAGCATCAAATCCAAAATCATCCAGATGCTCTTCCAAGTTGGAAGTCATATTCAGATATTCTCTAATCTGTTGTTCTACTTCCACCTTTTCGGCTTCTGCTCTCTGCAGTGCTGCTCGCAGGCCGTCATACTGTTTGGAATAATCTTCCCGAATCAATTGATAATCTTCAGAATCCACCACGCCTGCCACATAATCTGCATAAAGCTGTTCTCTTTTCTTTGCCATCTGGCCAACTTTATCCGTCAGGCTCATAATCTCACTTTTTGCACGGTAGACAGGATTCTGCATATCTTCGATTTTTCGCAGCTCTTCCAGAACTTTGCGCTTATCACTAAGCCGAACAATAAACAGATGCAGCTGATCCATTACCAGAGCTTTCAACAACTTTTCCGTAATCTGGTGTCCGATGCACTTATCATCCGCCTGCCTTGCTCTGCAAATATAGTAACAAACCTTTTTACTTTCTTCTGCTCCATGCGGAAGCCTATCAAAATCCATCGATCTGCCGCAGTCTGCACAGAACACCATTCCGGCAAGGTCATTCTGATACTCCGTGCGAATCTGTTCCGATTCAGCTCTTACTGTTTTGAACACCTTCTGATTCTTCGTCAGAATCTCCTGCACCTTTTCAAAATCATCCCTTACTTCCTTTTTTATTCTTTATCCAATACTAAATTATAAATTGTTATCATTCACTAAATATGAAGTTGTCAATAGCGTTTAACAGAATTAAGATTCTTTTTATTCCTTTATTCTGCCTTATTAAGATGCCACAAATCAAGAATACTTCTCAATTTGTGGCACTAATTCATTAAACAAAATGTGCTATAATCGAATGTCTTTCTTCAACTATATTAAACCTAAATGTTTTTCGACACAAGTTAATGTACTCTCAACTGTACTATCCACAGTTCTCTCTATCCAAAAGAAAGAACTGCTTTTAATCTCCTCTATGCGATTTACATTGAGTTCATATAAGGTAATATTCACAGTTTGTTTGGCTTTTTCTATATCAGTCGCTGAATTTAAGTACTGAAAAAATCCCTGATGATCTGGTCGATTACCATATTCATCAACAAGATTAGATGGGTCTTTTATGAGAAAAACAACTCTCGCTGGTTCAGAAAAAGCGAGTGCCTGAGCAACTGTAAGATGACAATCGCACAAAACTTTCTTATTTTCTGATAAACGAATCAAATCAAGAAGAACAAACTCTAACTGTTCACGAGTATTATTCAACAGCCAATTCTTATATTCTTCAACTGTTCTTCCAAAAAATTCATCTGCACTGTTAAAATACGTATTCATCGCAGGCTGAAATAATGGGTTCGACATTTTTTTGTGCTCGTCGAATCTCTCATCAACATCAAATAGTTCAAATCCATACTTTTCCGCCAACGCACGTGAAACGGTTGTCTTTCCTCCACAAGGTGTTCCCGTTATAAAATAAACATTTTTTAAGTACTCTTTGATTACATTATCTTGAAATATCATTGCACAATCTCCTTTATTAAATAGTTTTTCGGGTTCTGCCTATACATAAAACTATTTAACATAGTTCTATGAACTCAGATATTTCTTAATTTTAAGAACATCATCATATTCATTTCACCTCCACAACTTTCGATTTGGTAAACCATCTATACAATACCATACTTCATTGTCCATTACAATAATTGCATCGCTCCCGCTTATTCTCATCAATTCTGCAACTATTATATTGTGATATTATGCTTACTCTTAGGCTGTCTGTTCACTTTTCTTTGCGTGATACGCTTCACGTCTCATAGCCAGTGTTTTTTCATATCTCTCTTTTGCAATAGGGTCTCCATTCAATGCATCTTCACGCATTTTTCTGTAGCTCTTCACTGTGGCTCTAACCTGATACTGTTTACGCTCTGCAAGCTGACTCTTTGCTTCCTGATCTCCGGCTTCCGCCCTGGCTCTCAAGGCTTCCATCTGCTCCTTTCTTCTTGCGGTATGCCGTCTGTTGTATTCTGCATTTCTCTCTTCCAAATATTTTGCATATTCAGGGTCATTTTCTGCTCTCTGCTTACGCTTTTCTGCTGATTTCCTTGAACGTTCTCTTGCAATAGCTCTACTCTCCTCAAGCTCTCTGACGGCTTCCTGATTGCCTTTTTCTGCCTGCTCCTTTAATTCTGCCAAAGCAATCTTTTTCTTCTTTGTAGCACGCTCCTGACGTTTCTTTTCCCTTTCCAATGCCAAGCGTTCTTTCTCTTCCATCTTCGCCCGATATTCAGGGTCAGACATTCTCAATTTGCACCAATTTTTATATTGTCTGCAATAGTGATTCCTCCTAACACCTTTGCCCCAACACCAATTTCAACATTATTCCCAATTTGCGGACAATCAGTCAATGAATCTGACTTTCCAACATTGCCAATACAATTATCTCCGTGCAGTTGACAATTTTTTCCCACTTTACTACTGCCATTCACCACAATGCTCCCATTGTGATGTATAATAAGCCCTTCGCCAAACACATTCTCTGGAATCTCTACGCCAATAAAAACGCCCAAATGGTTTTTGTGAGTTCGTGCGATCCAGTATAATACCATCCACAACGGATTTTTTGACTTTCGTGTTTTACTACGATAATACTCACACTTACGAAGGAGCTTTATAAACCGCCAATTATAAACTCGCTGATTACAACTGATATTATCAAACCAATTATTAGGGTAATTTTTCTTTTCCCTATTCAATAATTTTCTAAGCTGTGCATATGAGTCAATTGTGGGCTCATACTTTACATTTTCTTCCTGTACCCCCCCCCAATAGATTTTTGCTTGTTGCCTATACAGAGGTTCACAGTACTTAAGCAGAAAAAGTTCCAATCGCATACGTCTCGGTAATGCAGTTGTATTATCTTGAATGCTGTCTAGGAATGCTCTTCGTGCATTTCTTATGTCTTCCGCGGCTTCTTTGTTTCTGTCTTTTGCATACATCATTCGGAAGAAAAAAAGTCCACTTCTGACATAGAAAAACACCTTATCCGTCCGATGATTTTCATTTGTTTCTATGTCATCAAAAACAGCTTTTGTCAAATAAAACGAGTCAAAAAACCGTGAGCAGTCACTGCTGGCCATCGCCGACTCATCCTGTTTGATATAGTTATATTTTGGAGAACCACATTCGACAATCGTTTTAGCCTTTTTTAGTATTTCATAGTTGAAATACATATCTTCTGCAATACGTTTTCCAACTTGAAATCTTACATCACCAATAATAGAGCGTGTATATAGTTTTGCCCACACTGTCCAACTGATATTATTTGTCGTGAAGAATTCTGATAGTATTTCGGTTCCGTGCTTTACTGATTCTTTTTTGCTACAAAAGCATTCCTTAAAGCTTCCATCATCATAACATTCCCTATGACCAGTTATTACAACATCAGCTTGTTCTCGTTGCATAGCACTCATCATGCATGCAAGCAAATCAGAATCTACCGTATCATCTGCATCAACAAATGTTATAAATTTTCCCGTCGCATTTTCGATTCCGCAATTTCTGGCTTTACTTACGCCACCATTTTCTTGATGTATCACCTTAACTCTTTGGTCTTTCAAAGCTACTTTATCGCATTCATCAGCTGTTTCAGCATTTGAACCATCATCAATTATAAGAATTTCAAAATCAGAGTAAGTGCTCTTCAAAACACTCTCGATACAGCTATCTATTGTTTTCCCCGCATTATAAACAGGAATGATAATTGATATTAAGTCATTCATCTCTAAATCCTCTTGATTTTTCGATATGTTTTGAATACAGTTCTGTATAAACATGGACTGATCATGAAAAGAGAAAACTGTATTTTTTTACTTTTAGACAAATAGTCTGCTTGTTTAATATATCCCTCATTTTGTTTGACTACATCACGAAAATGCTGAACCTGCTCTTTAGGACAAGCAACATGATTTTTTATATAAAAATCATACACTGTGAGTGCAGCCGAAGCGTATGATGTGTGACTTACAGTCTTTAACTCTGGATATTTCTTGTCGAGATATATCATTTGCTCTCTAGCTGCATATTCATGATCATGATTAATCTTTGCGCTGCGTGTAATACTATTATTTCTCTGAAGATAGTTATAACACGGAGTATCTAGGTAACTAATTGCTTGTGCCCTGTCAAAGATTTTAAACATAATATAATAATCCTCGCTTAACTTTCCGACAGGAAACCGAAGATCATCAAATAGACTTTTATGATAGAGCTTACTCCATGCACCCATATCAAACAGTCGATGAGTATTCATTTCAACTATCGCATGATAGAAATCAAACGTACAGTTTCTTCCAAGTGGTGTCTTATTTACCTTTTTGCCATCTTCATAAACATAATTAACTGCACACACAGCCAGTTTTGTACTGTCATGTTTAATTAACTCTAAAAGTTTTTCGTACATGTATGGCTCAATAGAGTCATCGCTATCTACAAATCCGATGTATTGGCCAGATGCTATATCAATTCCCGCATTGCGTGCTGATGACAGGCCTCCATTCGGTTTATGAATTACTTTGATTCGGTTGTCTTTCTTTGCAAGAGAATCGCAAATATCGCCGCATTTGTCAGGAGATCCATCATCAACCAGAATAATTTCCAAATTAGAATATGTTTGAACACTTATGCTGTTCACACATTTTTCCAAATACTGTTCCACTTTATATACTGGCACTATTACACTGATTAAAGTGTCATCTGTTTTTCTACATTCGCTCATTTTTCCATCATTCCTCACTCTATTCCCAATTTCTCTCTATATATAAAAAATCAGGTCTTACTCCTTTAAACCGATGTATGGGCATCATAGCGGAGTCTATAATACAAAACGCACTGACGTATCGTTGCATTTCTCCTTATTCTGTGTTCTATTTCACTACCTCTGTTCAGATGAAGCACTTCCAATATGTTATTCATAAACCAGAGTGCTTCATACAACCGCAGGTAGTGATACTGAAAGTTCTTATGATAATTACATCTGCTGTTACTGAACCTAGGTAGCGAGATAAAAACCGCTCTCACAGCTCCACCCATCTCTTGAAAGGTGCAGTAATTACGCTATTTTTTCAGCATTTTCACTATGTGCATCTCACTACCTGCGTTCGGTTAGAGGAGATTATTTATTATCAATACTCTCATCTATTATTTTCTCCTGTACAGTTTCATCGTTTCCTTTACAACTTTATCCCAGTTGTATTTCTCGCAGATAAAGTCAGCTGCCTGATTCTTCATTCTTATAACCATTTCTGGATGGTCACAGGCATCTTGCAATTTTTCTCGCAAGTCCTCTACATCTGACTTTTTGAAAATCAATGCCCTATCTTCCACAACCTCTGTACACTCTTGGATATTCGAAACTAGACAACAATTCCCATAGCTCATAGCTTCTAAAAGACTCAATGGCATTCCTTCCAAATCTGAAGGTAACGTATATACATAAGCATTACTATATAGTTCCTTCAATATCTGCCCCTGAACAAATCCTGTAAAAATAATCCTGTCATCATCTTTTGCTGAATCTTTTAATTCATTCATAAATGAATCTGTATCACTTGAACCACCTGCTATTACCAGCTTCTTATCAGTCTTAACATTATTAAATGCCTCAACCAAATATCTAATCCCCTTTTCCGGAACTAATCGTCCTAAAAACAATATGTAAGAATCTTTTTCCAAACCATATTTTTCTGTAATTAATTCAGCTTCTTGGATTTTTGGTCTATTCACTCCATTTGGAATGAACACTGTTTTTCTTCCATACTCTTTCTCAAAATAATCTTGAACGCCTTTACTCAGCACAATAATTTCATCCGCATACTTCACAGCATTCTTTTCACCCTGATGAATAAATTTTGAACCAAATCCACTTTTCCATTTTTCACGTTGCCAATCCAATCCATGAATTGTTACAATCACTTTTTTACCAAATAGTTTTGGTAACCACGCGAAAAATGCCGGTCCATCAGCATGAATATGAACAATGTCATACCGACCAAAAGCACAACATAATGCTGCAAAAAATGATGATGATACAGCTGCAAGACCTTTTTTCTCTATTGTTGGGACTGTTTTAAGCCTAATTCCTTTATATTCTTTAAGTCGTTTTGAATCATACTCAGAACCACTCACATGATGACCACCTCTGTTGTAGCATGTCACATTGTGCCCTTGTGCAACCATCCTTGTACAAAGTTCTTTAACTACTATCTCAACTCCGCCTTCTCTTGATGGAATTCTTTTTTGTCCAAACATAGCAATATTAAGTTTTTCCTTACATTGCTCCATCATTTCTTAATACTCCTGTTAAAGTTTTAAAAATTATCTTTACATCTCCCTTAACACTC
>OMEI01000673.1_pt1 | contig 16661 bp, 8 predicted proteins | sample 1645381 | NCBI WGS metagenome assembly OMEI01 (sample SAMEA103958119, study PRJEB25191) | human gut metagenome | biome: human-associated habitat [ENVO:00009003]; feature: intestine environment [ENVO:2100002]; material: feces | place: Germany | collected 2013/2015 | reverse complement strand
GGGAGCAGCTTCCCTTATCAGCTTACAAATAAGGAGGTGATGGGTGATCCGACTTATGGGATAAGAAAGGCTTACATTTATCTTGAAAATGTAGATAAAGTACCCGATATGTCTGAGGAAGAAAAGAAAGTGCGCAAGGCTGAGGCTAAAGTAGTGATTGGTTATCATTATATGGATATGATTCGTTATTATGGTGCAGTGCCTTGGATTGATCACGCTTACAGTGCCGAAGAAGTATTTAAATTTCCCCGTTTAACGCTAGAAGAAACCGTGGCGAAAACTGTTGATTTATTGGATGAAGCGGCAAAGGATTTGCCTTGGTTTACTACCGATGCAGAATATGGTCATATGACTGCTGCTGCGGCAAAGGCAATCAAGTTTCGTCTGTTGATGTTTGTGGCGAGCCCATTATTCAATAATGAAGTTCCTTATTACGAAGGGCAAGCTGCTACCGAACACATGTCCTGGTATGGTGATTATCAGGAAAGCCGCTGGAAAGCCGCTTTGGAAGCAGGCAAGGAATTCTTGCGTTTGAATAAAGAAAATGGTGATTATTATCGGGTGGAGAATACGGGAAATCCGCGTGAGGATTACATAAACGGTTATTTTACAAAAGGTAATCGGGAGGTGGTTATGGCTTCGTTCCGTTGGGGAGTTTATGCAAAAGGGAATAAGGGCTTTCGTATGTTCGATCAAGGGTATGGTATACCTCGTGGTAATCATGCGGATATGTTCTTGTGGCATGACGGTTCAAAATTCGATTGGAATAATCCGGAGCATAAGGCACATCCTTTTTTTGATGCGGCAGGAAATCCGACCCGTGACATTCGCTTGTACGAAACATTGGTGGTAAATGGTGATAAGTACAAAGGCAGAAAGGCGGCAGTCTACAGGGGAGGAACCGAAGGTTTTGGAGCAGGAGCCAAAGAAGGGATGAAGTTCCAATTTGGATATGGATTCCGTAAATTTATTCGTGATAAAGCGAATGAAATGGACAAAAAACCTTATTCTTGTCCGCTTATTCGTATGCCGGAAATCTATTTGTATATGGCTGAAGTAATGAATCAGTTGGGACAGGCTTCTGTTAAAGATGAGTTCGGTATGGATGCGTATGATTATTTGAACCTTGTGCACGAACGTGCGGGACTTCCACCGGTAATCGTAGCAGAAGTGCCTTCCGGAGAACCTTTGCTGGAGTATCTGCTTGATGAGCGCGCCCGCGAATTCGGTCAGGAAGATATACGCTATCACGATATGAGACGTTACCGTAAAGGAGCCGAATGGGCAACTCGTCCGTTGGAAGAGTTAGTAACGACAAAGGAAGATGATGATAAGTTCAACTATCAGGTTAATGTACGTGAAGAGAAATATTTATGGTATGACCATTGGTATTTGATTCCATTCCCTGTATCGGAAATCAATAAGAAATATGGCTTGATTCAGAATCCCGGTTGGGAATAAAACTAATGAATAAGAAAATGAATATGAAAAAAATTCTATATACAGTAGGTTTGGCCTTTGTTGTCTCATTAGGGACGATGGCGCAACAGACATTGAATGGGGTCGTAAAGGACGCTTCCGGAAAACCTTTTCCAGGTGTGAGAGTCTCGAAAGTAGGAGAATCCCGATTCAATAGTACTACAGATGAGAATGGAATATTCTCATTGAGTTTGGAGGAAGGAGATTATATTGAACTGAATTACGCGGATGTGGTGTTGAAGCGTGTGAAGGTCACCGGAGAGGCTATGAATATAGTACTTGATTCACAAAAAGATGGCATGATAGACCTGGGTTTTATGAAACGAACCGAAGAAAATCAGACCCAATCTGTTTCCACTATTTATGGGGAACAACTGATGAAGAGTGCTACTTCAACCAATCGGGTGAATAATTCACTTTTCGGGTTGATTCCCGGATTGCATCTTTCGCAGAATGCAGGATGGCGTACCAATGCTGGCATGAAAATCCGTGGTGTTTCCGGTTCGCCTTTGGTATTGGTGGATGGTTTTGCCCGCGGACTGACGAATATGACTATGGAAGAAATCGAATCCGTACAGGTTTTGAAAGACGGGGCTGCCACTGCGCTTTACGGAGCAAGAGCTGCCAATGGTGTTATTCTGATTAATACAAAACGTGGTATTTACAATTCATTCGATATTGATGTGAATTATCGTCATGGATTCAATTTCCCTATCAATCAGCCTGAAATGGCAGATGCCTATACATATGCAATGGCGCAGAACGAAGCCTTGCATTATGATGGATTACCGTTACAATATACGGCAAAACAGTTGGAGAATTTCAAGCGAGGTATGAACCCAACTTATTACCCCAATACCGATTGGGTAAAAGAAGGTATGCGTGATTTTAGTCAGAACAATCAGTTCAATATTATGGTGCGTGGTGGCGGACAACGTGTACGTTATATGGCCTTGCTTGATTATAAGAATGAATTCGGCCTGTTGAATGATGACTATACGCATTATTCAGACCGTTACAATTCACAAATCCGTAATTACGAACTCGACCTGCGTATAAATTTGGATGTGGATGTCACGCCCAGTACCAAAGTGAAATTTAGTCTGTATGGTATTATCGGGGAGGACAAACGGCCCAATACAGGAATCGATGCTATTTTCCAGAACTTTTATAAGGTGCCTGCGGCTGCTTTTCCCATAAAGACTCCCAATGGAAATTGGGGTAGTAACTCTATCTTTAAGATGAATCCGATTGCCGCTATCGCCGATATAGGATATGTACAGGAAAACCGCCGTTTGCTAGAGGGTGATATGCGTTTGACACAGGACTTGTCCATGTTTGTGAAGGGTTTGAATGCGGAAGTTGCTGTTGCCTATGATAACTCCGCTACATTTCAGGATATAGGTAGTAAGACATATCTGTACGAGATGTTCAATCAAAGTGCAACCGGTCTTCCCAGTAGCGAGACTGGGGGAGCAAACTCTACTATGCAGATTTCCTCTTCCAAACTGACTGCGCAGTTTATTCGTGCCAGTGTAGAGGCAAAATTGAATTACGACCGTACATTCAAGAATCATCAAGTTTCAGCTTCTCTCGTCTATCGCCAGGATATGGAAGAACCTTTGGAAGAGAATAGTTCATACTATCGTCAGAATGTAATGGGATTTGTAGGATATAACTACGACAATCGTTATATGATAGATGTGGTTGGTAATTATTATGGTACCAGCGTATTGCTGAAAGGCGATAAATTCCGTTTTTATCCAGCCGTGTCGGTCGGATGGAATTTGGCAAATGAAGCTTTCCTTGAAAATGCATCTCAGCTTGATATGTTGAAACTGCGCGCTTCTTGGGGGCGTTCGGCTACGAATGGCTTGGATTATGGGTTGGGACATTATTTCTGGACCACAGCAAGTGCCGGAAGTTATGCTTTCGGAGAAGCTTTGGGAACCTCTATCGGAGGTTTGAGAGAACAGCAATTACCTATGTATCAATTGGAACTGGAAACTGCTGATAAATACAATATAGGTGTAGATTTACGGATGTGGAAAAACTTCACGGCATCGGCTGAAATATTCTATGACCGCCGTACCAATATTCTGGTAGATGACAACAGAACATCAGGAATGCTCGGTGTAGCCCGTGCCAAGAGTTATATAGGCGAAAACGAAACCCGTGGACTGGAACTGAGTATGGGCTGGAAGCAACAGCTGAAAGATTTTAAATATTATGTGAATGCCAACTGGGGATTGCATGATAGTAAGGTCATTGAAAACGGACAAGCCTATCAGCCTTATGATTACTTGTATACCAAGGGACACAAAATTGGTCAGCTGTTCGGACTGGAAGCTATCGGTTATTTCAGGGATGAACAAGATATTATTGACAGTCCCGAACAGACATTCTCCGTGGTACGTCCGGGTGATGTTAAGTATAAAGACCAGAACGGTGATGACCGGATAGACAGTGAAGACCGGGTAGCCATTGGCAAGTCGACTTCCATTCCGGATATGATTTACGGGTTGAACCTGGGTTTCGAATACAAAGGTTTCGGTGTGGACATGACTTTCAACGGCATCAGCGGTCTTTCCAAACAACTGAATGTGGCAAATGTGCATCAGCCGTTGCGTAACGGTAATACGAATATCGCCACTTGGTATTTGAAAGATAAAATCCGTTGGACGGAGGCTACCAAGGACATCGCTAATGTGCCGCGTTTGTCCACTCTCTCCAATGAAAATAATTATCAGACAAGTACGCAATGGATAGAAGACGGCTCTTTCTTTAAGCTCCGTAATCTGAATGTATATTATACTCTGCCGCAGGCATGGTCCCAAAAAATGAAGATGGATAAGTGCCAGATCTATGCGAGGGCATTGAATGTCTTTTCGATAGATAAGATTAAATATTTCAATTGTGAGGACATTGCTTTGGGTTATCCCGACCTGTTCTCTGTATATGTAGGTTTGAATATTAATTTTTAAACAAGACGAAAATTATGCTGAACATAAAGAAATACATGATAATGGTGTGTGCATTGCTTTCGTTGAACGGATGTGATTACTTGGATTACGATCATACCACCGGTAAAACAAAAGAGGAGGCATACGCTTATTATGAGAATATGAATCAGTTGGTTGCATATGTATATACATTTCTGCCTTCTGATTTGGGTAGCGGCTATATTATGGAGTCTGCTACGGACAATTGCATCTATACACAGGAAAATGCCGGTATTTATTACATGACGACAGGTGTATGGGGTCCCTTGAAGCGGGTGGACGACGGTTGGAACTATTGGACCGGTATCCGTAGTGCCAATTCTTTCCTTGAGAATTTTGACCCTGAAGTATTGAAACGGTTTGAGTATAATGATAATTATGATGAGATAATGGAAAAGTCATCAAAATTCCCTTATGAGGTCCGTTTTCTACGTGCTTTTTATTTGTTTGAACTGGCTAAACGGTATGGGGATATTCCTTTGTTGACACGTACTTATGCTCAGGATGAAATCAATTCGGTGAAACAGACGCCGTTTGATGAAGTAATAGATTTTATCGCAGAGGAATGTTCGGAGATTGCGCCTGAACTTCCTATAAATCAGAGTGACTTCTGGGATGAAACAGGACGTATTACCCGTGGTGCCGCATTGGCTTTAAAGTCAAGGGCTCTTCTTTACGCTGCCAGTGAGTTGCATAATCCGGACAATGATTTGACCAAGTGGGAGAGTGCAGCTAAGGCTGCTTATGAAGTAATGAATTTAGCCGCATACGAACTTCCAAAAATAACCGATGACCCTTTGTATTCCAATAAAGGTGGAAACGAAATCTTTAAATCCAAGCAATTGATTCTTGAGCGTCGAAACAGTAGTAAAACCAATAATTTCGAAGCACGTAACCAGCCTATGGGATATTCTGAAACTTCTGCATTGGGAGGAAATACCCCGACTCAGAACTTGGTGGATGCATTTGAAATGAAAGATGGTACTTCTTTTGACTGGGGAAACGCTTTGCATGTGGCGAACATCTATTATGATGCAACAGGAAAGCAGACTCGTGATCCTCGTTTGTATCTGAATGTGCTTACCAACGGTTCTACTTGGTTAACAGAAAAGGTTGAGACTTTTGAGGGAGGAAAGAATAAAATACCGGAAGGCTCTACCAAGACCGGATATTATTTGCGTAAGTGGATGAATCCTTCCGTATCTTTAGACCCGGTGAAGCCTAATAAAATAGAACATCATTATATTCTGTTCCGCTATGCCGAAATTTTACTGAATTATGCTGAGGCCATGAATGAATGGCTGGGGCCCGATGCTGTGGACGCCGCCAGAGGTTGTCCAGTCAGTGCACGTGCTGCTTTAAATCAAGTACGTACTGCCGCTACTATGGATGGTGTTGTAGCTGTCGGTCAAGCCGATTTCCGTGAAAAGGTACGTAATGAACGTCGTGTGGAACTGGCTTTGGAAGGACATCGTTTCTACGATATCCGTCGTTGGAAGATAGCGGAGAAAGATGAGGTTCGGAATATTTACGGAGTGAAGATAACGAAGAGTGGAGAAGACTCATTTTCTTATGAAAGAGAACTACTGCAAACCATGTATTGGGAAAATAAGATGTATCTTTTCCCTTATCCGCAGAATGAGTTGTATATGAATGATAATTTGGAACAAAACCCAGGATGGTAAAAATGAATAGTATGAATATGAAATACATGAATATCTTTTTGTTCAGCCTGTGCAGCTTGTGTTTGACCGGGTGCAATGATGATAATGAGATTTTTTTCGAAGATCTGACAAGTAATGAAACCTTGGATAGGGTACATCCCAACAATCGTGACCAACCCTATCCGCGTGAGGAACATGAACTTTTTGTGAATCCTGCGCCTTTGATTGTACCGGGAACATTGAGAGGGGAGGATGAATTTCTGGAGTTTGAGTTGTCGCAAGACAACTCATTCCCGAAAACAGGTACGTACCGTTCCGGTAAGTTGAATTGGGATTTATATAATGTACATGAGGAACTGGCAACCGGTGATTGGTACTGGCGTTTTCGTAAAGTAGATGCCAAAGATAATGCCGGTATTTGGAGTGAGGTGTATAAATTTACAGTAACGGGTAAAGAGCCGGTATTCGTAACTCCAAAGTTTGAGGTGTTTAAGCAGAACATACCTACAGGATATCCACGTATAAATTGTTTCTTGGAGGAGGATATTAACAATGTGAGTCCGATATCCAATACTCATCCTGAATACAAGGATTTGATTAATAGAACTCAAGGAACATTGTCCAAGACATTACCACAGGATAATCCTCACGTAGGTATGGAGAGTTTGGCAAACGATGTACGATACTATTTATACACCTCATGGAAACTTACCCAAGAACAAAAGTATAATGATAAAATACTTGAGTTTGGTAAAGTGCTGATAAACTATGGTATTTCGGATGAACAACTGAAAAAGTATAGTAATTTTGAGGTTGGAGGTATTGTTGATATAGTCAGCTTGTGCTATGATGTTTGCCAGGAAAGTTTAACTGAAGATGAGAAAACAAAAGCAGAGGCTTTGATATTGAAGATTGTCAACTACTATTATCGCAGTTATACGGGTAGAATTGAAAACCATATTTTTGAAAACCATACTTGGCAGATTGTGTTGCGTAATATGACACAAGGTGCATTGGTTATCTGCCAGGAATATCCTGAGGCAATGAATGCGTTATATTATTTCTATGAATTGTGGACCGGGCGTGCACCGGCTTCCGGATTCAACCGTGATGGAGCTTGGCAGAATGGAATTAGTTATTTCGGAACCAATTGTTATACACTCTATTGGATGCCGATGTTATTCTCGCATATAACGGGTACTGACTTTTTGGAACATCCGTGGTACAAGAATGCAGGTAAAGCAGTTGCTTACTCTTGGTTACCGGGGTCAGGAAATTGTAGTTTTGGTGACGGTACCGAGAAATGGATGACAGAACCGGGAAGAGTACAGGTTGGCTTTATGGATTTCTTGGCTCGTGAGACGGGTGATTCGTATGCAACTTGGTATGTTAAAGAATGTGCTACAATGTTGAAAACCAATCTTGATTTACGTTTGTATCGTATTGCACAAGGAGATGCAGATTATACGGCACCGGAACTTGGTGAAAATGATTTTGAAAATTTTATTTGGCATAAAGATATTGGTGAGGGAGTGGCGCATTCCAATATGTCGGATATAAATTCCAATCTCTCATTGGCATTCCGTTCCAGTCCTTTCGGTTCAGGCAGTCATACATTGGCAGATCAGAATAGTTTTAAATTGTTATATAAAGGACGTTCTGTTTATATCAATGCCGGTTATTATCAGAATTTCTCCGATAAGCACAATCTGTTACAGTACCGTAATACCCGTGGCCATAATACGATAATGATTAATAATATCGGTCAACCATTCACGACACGTGCTTATGGAAACTTATGCCGTGGATTGAACGGAGATAATATTGCCTATTTCTTAGGAGATGCTTCAAACGCTTATTGCGGAATCAGTGAGTATTCTATGTGGCAGAGTAGTTTTGCCAATGCCGGCATTAGTCAAACACCTGAATATGGTTTCGGAGATAATCCTTTGAATAACTATAGGCGTCACATTTTTATGCTCCGTCCTAATAAAGTTGTAATTTATGATGATTTGGGAGCGGATGAGTCTGCTACTTGGCAATGGCTATTGCATAGTCCTGTAGAATTCCATATAGCTGGAAATAAGGCGACTACTTCTTATAGTACGGATAGGGGTAGCTTTACCTCTGTTGCGCAGATTTATAGTGAACATACTCCTCAGATTACGGTAACCGATGAGTGGTTTCCGGGTGGAGAACCTGATAAACCTGCTGATGTAGCCAAACAATGGCATTTAACGGCCAACTTCGGACCGTGTATGACCAACCGTATACTTACCATTATTCAAGTAACCGATAATGGTGTGGTAGAAGACATCTGGCAAGTGAATAACCGTTTTACTTTGGGTGATTGGAATATTGAAGCTGAAATGGACGGAAACAAGCCTGCGGCTATCACTATCACTAACAAGGAAACGAGTACTTCATTTGGTTATGGTGATGTAGAAATAATGGTAGACGGTACTCCTTACAAACGTCAACAGGAAAACTCTTCTGTTTTGTATGATAACGTACATGGCACAATGCAAGTGCAGGAAATTGTGGATAGGCCGCTGCAGTCTACGAGAGCTTTGAAATAACTTTAAATTTTTTTAGATATGAAAAAACTATATTTTATAATGACTTTGATATTCATGAGTCTGATGGCTTCATGCAGCCAGGAAGAAATTGTGAATAGAGAAACTGAAAATAAAAGGGTAAGCATATCAGCCGAATTCCCGGGAAATATAGCATCTACCCGTGCGTCAATTTCCATTCCGGCTACTCATAAACTGCGTTGCATTATCGAGGTATGGGAAGCTGAAAAGAATCCGGAACTGAAGTACCGTAATGAAATGACGGTGGAGGGCGGTGTTGTTGCCCCTACGTTTGATTTTGCCTTGAAGCCGGGTGAATACAACTGTCTGATATGGGCTGATTTGATAAAGAAAGATGCTGTTACTTCTGAGGTAACAATAGGAGATGAGGTAACCTATACGCATTTTGAAGATACTTATTATGATACGTCCGATTTGAACAGTGTAAAGGTAAAAGATGCGAAAGCATTGTTCGATACCGACCTTTGTGATGGTTTCTTCATGAGCATGCAGCTGAAGAAAAGCGATACTCCTGTACAGAAAGTAGTGAAGCTGGTGCGCCCTTTCGCTAAACTGATTGTGAAAGAGAATGAAGCGGAGAAATTTGCTACGCTGCAAAAAATAAGCGTCAGTTATGAAATGCCTGAGGCGTTTAATGTTGCTACGGGTGAACCGACTGCAGAAAAAGTGTCCGGACTCTATGAGAAGACTTTTACGTCAGGAGACGTTTCTCGGATATTATTTACTTCCTATCGTTTTGTGCCTTCAACAGAAACTACTGTGAGCAGCTCAATGCTTTCATTCAAAACGGCTGCCGGAACTATCCGATGTGAAATTCCCGGTGATGTTATCACTCTGAAACGCAATCAGCAGATGACTGCCGGAGGAAACTTGATAAGTGGCGGTGGAATAGAACCGGAGCCAGAACCCGAACCGAGCGGAGAAGACCCTCAAATAGGTGATTATTTCTTTATTGATGGTACATGGAGCAGTGAGCTGACAGATGATAAAAAGGATGATTGTGTAGGTCTTGTGTATGCGGTAGGGGGACAGCAAGGGGATAATATTGACAATTATCCTAATAGTACTGGTAAAACAATTAAGGGATATGTTGTTTCATTAAAAGCATTAACTCCTACTTTTGAAGTAACTAACGATCATGGATTTCCTACTGCTAGCAAGATGTATCCTCGTTTGTTTTTATATAATAAACAATCTCAGATTGCCTTATCGGTACCGAGTACAGTAGATAAAAGCAATCATAATGGGTATTTAAAGACGCAAGAACTTTTAACTTCTGTACAGTTTGAGGAACATCAGAATGATAAGTATTATCCTGCTTTACAATGTTTTAATTCTTGGATACAAGACAATTCTACGGCGAAACCGACAAATGCTAGCCAATGGTATATCCCTTCTGCACGTCAGGTGCTTGATATCGTTGGCGGTTGTTACGGTTTTACGACTGTAGATGGTATTAAAGCTATGGAGAAAAACACAAAATTGGCTGCTGCATTAGAAACTGTCATTACAAAAAAAATAGGCACAAGTATTGGAGGAGGGAGTGGTTATTATGTATTTAATTCTTCTTTGAATCAAAATGAATTGCCTGAGCCGGTAGCTATACAAGTAGATGGAACTGGTTCCTTATTGGCAGTGAAGAATAACAGAACGAATGTAGCTGGATACATTCGCCCTGTATTGACCATTATAAAATAACCCTAATTAAAACTTATACTAAATATGAAAAAGAATTTTTTAGGTTTGATACTATTTTGCTGCATGGGGCTATTTATTTCGTGCAGTGATGATGATAATACATCCGGAGGAGATGCCAATCAGATGCGTGTCTCTGCCATTCTTCCGGCAAGTCTTGCAGCCGGGCAGTCTGATATAGCCGGACATAAATTGCGTTGTATTCTTGAACTCTGGACTAAAGGAGAAGGCGCGAAATTAGCTTATCATGGCGAAGTCGCGATAGAACCGACTACTGAGACAACTAAACTGCCTTTGGATTTAACTATTGATGCCGGCACTTATGACTGTCTGATGTGGGTAGATTATATTGATGCCGGTTCCACACTTTCTTTCTTTATCCATCCGGCACGTATATTGTGATGCGTGTCTAAAATGGAATAATACAAACCTATCTTTAAGCCTTTCTTCCGAAAAGCATCCGCATACTCTTTCACGACATCACGCTTCAAAGGCGAATTCATCACACTATAATCGGTTGTTTCCGTATCCCAGATACAGAAGCCGGAATGATGTTTTGTTGTCAGACAGGCATACTGCATATTGGCAGAAGCAGCCACTTCCGCCCACTGATTACAATCGAGCAGTTCAGGATTAAAAACTTCCGGTGACATTTGCGGATCCGCCCAGTCTTGCGTACTGAAGGTAGGAATATTGAAATGAATAAACATTCCGAATCTCATATCCAGAAACTCCTGCTGTAACTGTGCTAACGGTTTTCCACCGACTATTTCTGCCATAGACGACTTTTCATCTTTAAGCCTACATGATTGAGTCAGTATCCCTAATGTCGCCAATAATACAAATGTTGTTGTTAATATTCTCATGATATCCAGATTATGTAATACGGACGATACAAATCAAAAAGACTTATACCGCCCGTATATAAAATAAAACAATAAACTAATGTGTTAAGTTAGAATGTCAAAATAGCACGAGCATGGCGTGTATCACTTACAGTCCAAGCGGCAGTCCCACCATAATGTTTCCCTTGCGTAGATAATCCGACACGATATAACTTACCTTTAGAGTCAGATTTAGTCTTTTCAATACTATTAGACCAATAGAACTGTTCACCATCCAAAGAGAACTCTTCAGCAACACCTGCATCAATGAGAGTTTGCATAGATTTCCCGACAGTTAACAAAACGACATTGGTAACAACACCCTCTTTATCAACAGTCACCTCAGCATACTCTTCTGCAAGGGTGAGATACTGTTTCACAGCTCCCCAATACCAACCGCTGGTACCGGCAGGTGCCTTTGTCGTTTCACTACTTTCATATTCAGCAATAGCTTTAGCTATCGGATAATCATCCAAGTTACTTACAGATTTAAAGATTTCTGTATTTTTGAATCCTAATATATCAGTATAAGCCTTCTTATTTTCATCACAATTATCTATTAAGTCAATAGCAGGCTTTGTCTCCAAATCAAAAGCAGTCAAATTTTTAACACTTGACGGAGCAATCTCATCTCTCCCGCCGGTAACATCTTTAAGAGCGATTACCCAACCACGTACTTCTTGCACTCTTTGAGTACCATCATTGGCAACATAATTCTCCGCCTTATCAACAGAAGCCTTACCGCCATCATGAGCTACAGCAAACACAATACCGATACACGGATTATCAGCATTTGCAATATAAGATGAAGAATAGGTACCGTCCGCATAGAAGAAATCTCCCACTTTTGCTTTGATAGGCCTTGTTGAAATATCTACAGTACCGGCAATCCAATCGTCAACATTGATATCATAGGTTATATCAAACTCAGTATCCTCTATCGGAGACTCGCGCATCATATTACCGCTGACTTTAATATGCTGATTGCGTATAACAGGCACTAAATCCGCCGGAACTGTAACATTTTGTACACCTTGTTTTGTGGTAAAGCTCATGTGAATTTCACCCATATTACGATCTTCTCCATCAGCCAAAACATACGTAGAGAATAATGTACCGTCCGGTGTTGTTTCCGGATTGAAATCCGAAACAACATGATTCACTGTTACGGTCTCTTCTGCTATCTTACCGGTGCTGACATCAAACTTTGTAGCGGCTTCATAGGATGCAGACAGTCCCCATAACAGATTGAACTCTCTCAAGTTCTTTTCTAAAACACTTACTTTGGCAAAAGGACGAACCATTTCCGGTTCCAGCAGAAGTGCTTCACCGTTATTCTTCTGTACCTCGCCACTGTAATAAAAGGCATCACAAGCTTCATTATTAATCAAGCTATTAATATCCTTTACTGTGATGTTTCTTAAATCGGAAGTATCATAATATTTATCCGTATAGCGGGAAATTCCGTCTTCCGCACGAGTAGAAAGTGTGGAGTTTATTAAAAGGCAATTAACAGAATTGCTTACTAATTATGGCGATATTTCCATATTGGTTATAGATGGTTGGGATGCATGGTGGTCCCGAATCAGCTACGAAGATGTACCGTTTGAGGAAATATACAATTATATAAAGTCCCTTCAACCCAATTGCCTGATTGCAGAACATAATGCCGGTAAATATCCGGATTCGGAATTGTTCTATACGGATATAAAGCATTATGAACAAAACGCCGGGCAACTCATTAGTAAAGAAACCAATAATCTGCCGGCGGCTTCCGGTTATCCTATCAATGCCAACTGGTTCTGGAAAGAGAGTTTCCCAACAGATTCAGTAAAGAGTGCCGAGTCTTTGGTCTATAATAATCTGATTCCGTTGAACGAGGCTCATTGTAATTTTATACTGAATGTAGCACCTAATCGGGATGGGCTGATAGACGACAATGTTGTGGCTGAGTTTAAAAAGATTGGCAAGTTATGGCAATATCCGGGAAAAGCTTCCAAACTCGAAATAGACAAACAGCCCATTATTACAACGAATTTAGCTAAAGGCAGACCTATGGATTCGAGTTGGTCGTTTGATACCCGCATTTCTGATTTTGCAAATGACGATGACTTCACAACTGCCTGGGTGTCTTATGATACAGTAGAGGAACCTTATATAGAAGTACTGCTGGAGGAAAATACTTCTGTCCGTGCAATCGGTTTTGCAGAATTGGATGACGTTGAGTTTTATGATAAAGCCGGCCATACCCGTATAGGAAACTATGTGATAACCTATTTTGTCAACGGTGAATGGAAAGAACTGAAAGTAGAACCGCAGAATAGCTTTGTACGTATACATCGGCTTCCTTCCGAAATAAAAGCTTCTAAAGTAAGAGTTACTTTCCATAACTGTAAAAGAGGATTGGCTATTTCGGAATTGTTAGTCTATTAAGGTTATAAAAATATGAAAAATAAAGGTACTAATATAGATATCGACATTCCGTTATATCGAATTCACCTTAGTCTACGATTATTTCAGTTTATTTGTAGTTGGAAATATAATAAGTTTCTGTGATATGTGCTATCTATTTCAGTTAAGTAAATTTCAAGAGCATGAAAAACAAACTTTTTCTTATCTGTTGTTTATTATTGGGAAGCTGGCAGACTATAAGTGCCGGTACATTTCCGGTTCGCGAACGTATTAACATAAATCGGGACTGGCGTTATCAGGAGAATGACCCATCGGGTACGGATTCTATTTTACATTATACCCGTCTGAAACCTTATCTGTTGCCTTGCGCCAATGACTTTTTTATTTTCGGCGACAAGCATTTACGCCCTGGGGGTAATCCGGGAAGTGACGTTGCATACGTTAAGCCGGGTTTCGACGACAGTGGATGGCGGCAATTACATTTACCGCACGACTGGGCTATCGAGGGACCCTTTAATATTGATTATGAAGGTGCAACTGGTAAATTGCCTTATTGGGGAGTACGCTGGTATCGTAAAAAACTTGATATTCCTCAGACGGATGCGGGTAAGCAGATTTATCTGGATATAGACGGTGCGATGTCTTATGCTTCGGTATGGTGTAATGGTAATTATGTGGGTGGATGGCCGTATGGGTATGCGTCGTTCCGTTTGGATTTGACTCCTTATATAAAGGCGGGTACAACGAACATACTGGCCGTTCGTTTGGAAAATCCGAAAGAATCGTCTCGTTGGTATCCGGGCGGCGGGCTTTATAGAAATGTATGGCTGGTAAAGACTTCTCCTGTACATGTTTCCCAATGGGGGACTTATGTACGTAATGTCAAGGTCACTCAGGAAGAAGCTCAAATGGAAATTTCAGTTCGTTTGGAGAATCATACAAAGAAAGATACCCGGGTAACGGTGCACACACAAGTGTTTTTGCAGAATGAGGCAGGCGAACCGACCGGAGAAGCCGTCGCTTCTATTAGGAACGAAAAAATAGTAGTACGTTCCGGAAGCAAAATAAGCAATGCGCTTCGCTTCACAGTGAATGAACCGTTACTTTGGGATATTGAGACTCCTTATCGTTATATGGCGGTGAGCCGTGTATTGGCAGGTGGAAAAGAAATAGACCGCTATAATACTTCTTTCGGAATCAGAAAAGCTGAATTTACTGTAGAAAACGGTTTTATGCTGAACGGAAAGAAAGTGCCTGTTAAAGGTGTATGCATGCATCATGATTTAGGTGCGTTGGGAACGGCATTTAATGTAGTTGCGGCAGAACGCCAGTTACGTATTATGAAAGAAATGGGAGCAAATGCTATTCGTACTTCGCATAATCCGCCTGCACCGGAATTAGTGGAACTATGTGATCGTATGGGGTTCTTGATGCAGCTGGAATTGGCTGATGCCTGGCACACGCGGAAACGGAAGAATGATTATAGCCTGTTATTCGATGATTGGAGTGAAGCCGATATGCGCTCATTGGTACGCCATTATCGTAATCATCCTTCTGTTATTATGTGGAGTATCGGTAACGAAGTTCCCGACCAGAGAACCGAGCTTGGTGCTGAAATAGCCCGCAGGCTCACTGCATACAGTCATGATGAAGACCCTACGCGACCTACTTCTTACGGCTGTAATCATGGAAATATTGGCATTTGCGATATAGTGAATCATGTGGATGTTTTTGGGCAAAACTACTACCTGAAGTCTTATAATGCTTTCCTTGCTTCACATCCTACGCGTCGTTATCATGCCAGCGAAACATCTTCTGCCATCAGTTCTCGCGGTGAATATTTCTTCCCGGTAACAAAGAAAGTTCAGGATAGCCAGGATAATTTTCAACTTTCTTCTTATGATATGGTGGCCGTACCTTGGGGCTGCAGCCCTGAAGATGAATTCGCCATGCTCGAGAAGTATCCCGTCATGAGCGGTGAGTTTGTGTGGACCGGGTTCGATTATATAGGCGAACCGACGCCTTACAATAAAGATTTGACCAATCTCTTGAATTTCAGTGATACAAAAGATATTGAAAGAGCGAAAGCGGAGTTGGCTGCTTTGGGCAAAATCAAGACTCCTTCCCGCAGTTCTTATTTTGGGATTGTAGACCTTTGCGGTTTCCCCAAAGACCGTTATTATAACTATAAGAGCTATTGGCGCCCGGATGTCCCCACTGTGCATATTCTTCCTCATTGGAATTGGGAAGAACGTATCGGAGAAATCACGCCTGTACATATTTACACATCGGGTGATGCTGTGGAGCTTTTCTTAAACGGAAAATCGCAGGGACGTAGAGAAAAGAAGTATCGGTATGACCGTCTAACTTGGGATGATGTACGTTATGAGCCGGGCGTATTAAAGGCCATAGCCTATAAGAATGGAAAAGTATGGGCGGAGGAAATCGTTGAGACTGCCGGAAAAGCGGCTGCAATAAAGGTAACTCCCGAAAAGCTTACATTGAAACCGGACGGCACCGATTTGTTGTTTGTACGTGTAGAGATTGTGGACGCTAAAGGTTGTACGGTTCCCCGTGCCAATAATCATTTGGAATTCTCTGTTTCAGGTCCGGTTGAGATTGCGGCTACCGACAATGGCGACGCAACGGATTTGACTTCTTTCCAGTCTTCCGAACGGAATGCCTATAATGGTATGGCGTTGGTCATTCTTCGTGGTACCTATCAGAAAAAGGGTAAGGGAGTATTAACGGTTAAATCCAAAGGATTGCCGGTACAGAAGGTAAAACTGATTGTAGAGTAGTAATATCATGAATAAAAATTTTTATCGAAGAATCTTTACGGTTCTTCTTTGGTTTAGGTTCTCATCACTTATCATTTTTTTTTATTAATTGGTTGGAAATAAGATTGTTGATGAGTATGAGAACAAT
>OMEI01000630.1_pt1 | contig 17625 bp, 11 predicted proteins | sample 1645381 | NCBI WGS metagenome assembly OMEI01 (sample SAMEA103958119, study PRJEB25191) | human gut metagenome | biome: human-associated habitat [ENVO:00009003]; feature: intestine environment [ENVO:2100002]; material: feces | place: Germany | collected 2013/2015 | reverse complement strand
TAACGCAAAATGTACCCTCCTTACTGGGTGTCCAGTAAAGAGGGTACATTTCAAACAGACTATTTTTATTAAAAAGATAAAAATCCATAGAAATCTATTATGGGGGAGAAGGGAAATGAAACACATCCATCAAACAAAGAAAATCAAATCAAAAATTGTACTAGGCACTTTGCTTATCTTGGGTGGCACGATTTCATCCAGTCAAATGGGAATGACCGCTTCCATCGTACTGGATAAAACACTGACCAAAGAAGATCTGGCAGTCAACAATGGAACGAATCTTCTTTCTTCAGCTTATGACCTGAGGTGGGGGGTTGATGCAGATTCTTTTGAGGCATCACTTCGTGCGCCTGTTTATGATCCTCGGTTTAATGGTTCCAAGACGCCTCAGCTCATTGGCTTTTTAGCTGATACATGGTGGTTTGTCCCAGGCTACGATCCAGATGAACTTAAGGATAAAGTCCGTTTTTCTACTTGGCTGCAGTATGCAACGCATTGGATTACGGCTCAACAAGACATCAAGATTTTAATGACCCCCAACACAAACTATATTCCTGTAGATGATACCGATTCTGATTGGCGGGAATCCCCCCCTGTCAATGCAGCCATATATGCGATGCCAAAACTCGGTCTTCTTGAGATGGAAGCGCAAAAAGGTGACGTGAGGGTTGTCCTTCAGGATGCTTACAGCCCTGATGCGGCATCCACTGATTCCATCGGGTTTTCTCCAGATACCTATGTAATCACTGACGCTGGCTATACAGTCTCTGATGATACCCAGATAGTCGGCAATGAAAAACCTGGTCCCATCCGCTCATCGTCTGTTCCGTCATATATAAAAATCAAGGGAAAGAGCAACTTCATCGGATATGTGAAGAATCAAGAGTGGAAAGAAACCGGCTATGATGAGCGGATCATCCCTCAAAACCATACCGTCCTTTCGGCCTATGGTTCCGGACTGATCGAAGTGACAGCTCGGCAGGGAGATAATACCATTTATACCGGAAAAGGAGCTCAAGATATTACAGTAGGGGTCGACAGTTATTTTTTGGATTGGACAGTCGGAGATTGGATGATGTATAGTCCTGAGTGGCAGCTTCGCGGAAAAGTCGTGTTGAATGCTCCGTTAGGCACCAATCGAATCTATGTTGAACCGGTCCATTCCGCATTCAGTCCCATTACGTATGGAATTGGGGCGCAATCTACGTCGATGTTAGGAGATGGTTATCGACCCTATAAATATCCCATTGAATGGTACGACGGGGACCGCTACCGCTCTCAAGTTGTGCTCTCAGCCAAGGAAAACGAAATCGCAGTATATAGCGGAAAGACGGCCCAAGAAACAGCTGGCGTCATCCCGAGCAATTTTGGCAAGATTACGATTACGGCGACGGAGGGCAACAATTGCATTACCGTCGGCTCTAAGGGGGAAGGAATCCTAAGCGGTCTTTATGGCGGAGATCATGGAATCCTACTGCTCACAGCGGAAAAGGGCAATAATATTATCTCTCTTGCGGCTGAATCGGTGGCTCGAGATAGGTCTTATGCTGCTGGGATTGGGAACGTAGCGGGGGACGTTACCCTTTCAGCTCCAAATGGCAACAATTTCATAGGAGTCCGACCTGATGGGGAGAAGGCAGCAAAAACAGCCCAGGAAGTTGGACGAGAGCTCCCTAAAAATGCGCGTTATTATGGCATTAAATCGACAGGATTCAAAAATGAACGTTATGACTATTATGGCGGCTCTGTGCAGGTTACAGGTCAAAATAATGAAGTCATTGCGGATGCGTCTGAAATCAAGGGAGCGACGGGAACTGGAATCCGTGTGGATGGAAACAGTACAGTCCTGCTTGAGGCCAGTGAGCGCAATCAAGTCTTGGGGTCTTCTGCTGCAGCCCATGTCTCGGAAGGAAACCTAACCATAAAGGGCACCCAGAACATCCTTAAAGGCGGAGACCAAGGTCTTGTTGCTGAAACTAATGGCGCCAAGAATGATGCGGCCATCCTCGTTGCAGGCCAGACTGAACTTGCGGTCAATGCAGGCGGCACCGCCATCAGAAGTGATGGAAAAGACAGCGAAACGGCAAAAACATCGGTTGAACTGACCTATGAGGAACAGAGCCATATTGCAGGCGACATCAAGGCCAGCGGTGCGGGCACGGTCAGCATCAAGGCATCAGGTGACGAAGCCACCATGAATGTGGTGGGAAATGTCACTGCTTTTGGTGAAAGTGGAGCCACAAAAGGCGGTGCAGTGACCATGGACCTTCAAAATGCCAGCTATTTTGAAGGTACGGCCGATACGGGTCTTGTGACGAGCCGAAATGGATATGATGTCGCCACCGGCACCATTGATGTTACCTTGGGCGAAGGTGCTCTCTGGAAAATGACGGGCTCATCGGCTGTGACGAGCCTTTCGGGAAAGGGCAGTACAGTTTATTTCAAAGACGGCGGTGACGCCCTTGAAATTGGGACCCTTGCGGGCAGCCACACCTTTGCCATGGACCTTGACTTTAACGACAACACCCAGAGTGACATGCTCTATATTGAGAAGGGAACGAGCGATGCCCAGACCCTTTTCATCAAGAACATCGAAGCCCTGGACAAACAGATGTCCGATGGGGACCGTGTACGTTTTGCGACGGTGAAGGATTCGCGGAATGAATTTGTGGAAGGCCGCCCCTACTATGTGGCCCATGGTGTCACCAATGATGCCTTGACTGTCCGATACGCGGATTATGACAGTGACGCTCTGAACGATACGACTCAGTATAACGGCGATACCCATACGAAAAAACCATCGACGGACACGGTGGCAGAAACCTATGGCGGCAAGAACGTCTATCTGGAAAAGAAGCTGGGGACAAAACCCAATGCCGGCGGTGCTTCTCCTGATAAGTCCCTTAAGATGGTCTGGCGTCATGTATCAGATCTCGATACCTTTACAAACCGGTCCGGTGAGTCACAGTACTTCACGCCCGGTGCCAATGACGGGGCTTGGGCCCGCCTTCGTTATCAGAACCTTGGTATCGACGGCATGGGCGAACTTGACGGCAATACCTATGAAATGGGCTATAGTAAGGTCCTCAAGGACGAAGAAACAGAAAAACACCGCTTGAGCCTTTCCGGGTTCTATGGCAAGACAAAAGGCCATCTGGAAGGCTATGCGAGCCATCTTACCGTAAAAAATACCGGCCTTGCACTCTATGACACGTGGAAATTTATCCCGTCCGAGGTGGAAATGGACCAAAAACCTGCCTGGAAAAAAGGCTCCCACAGCTACCTTGATTCGTATATCAAGTTCCATCGTTTCCATACGGATTATGAATCGACGGATGGCCAGACAGGAAACATCTACAAAGGCGAGTATGATCAAAATATTGTCAGCCTTTCTACAGAGTTTGGTCAAGTCGATAAGCTCAGCGAAAAGTGGAGCATTGTACCGCAGGTGCAGGTCCAAGGCTCCTATCTTGATAGCTATGACTTCACCGACTCGATGGGCATCAAGATTGACGCGGACCACGGCTGGAGCCTCATTGGCCGCTTGGGTGTTGACCTTGTCCGGGACCTCAATAAAGAAAAGGATCAAAAGTTCTACCTGAAAGCAAGCGTCCTCCACGAATTCCTTGATGGCATGGACCTTGCCGTCTCTGCCGACGATACCTACCTTAGAAGCCCCGGCGACAGCCAAGGCACGTGGGGCGTCCTCGGTGTCGGATACACCTCACAGATTGGTAAGAACCAGCAGTTCTACATTGATGTGGATCGCTACTTTGGAAATGATTTTGCAAGGACGTATAATATCCGTGCCGGACTGAATTGGAAGTTCTAATAAGAGGCTTTGGCGTGGATGCTTGACTAAATTTACTAACAGCGGCTAGCTAGGGACATCTTCGCTGGCTGGCTCTGACACTTAAAAATTAGTCCCATTGAGGCAGTTGTTAGTAAAATGCGACAGCAGTTTCTGCGGAGATTACATTCATTTAACTAGTGTTCCTATCTTATAAGAGCGTTTCCATAAGGAAATAAGAAAAAAGAGGAAAAAGCCTTACCTCGAATTCATGATATGATTCGGGGTAAGGCTTGATTTATATGCTTTTCTTTAGGTTTGATGCAAAGGCTCGAACAGTCGTGATTGGTTTAGAACCTCGACCCGCGGAGCCGATCTGCCCTAAAAAGGCAGCACGTCAATCTTCGACCGATTTTGAGAGCTCCCTGTGCCTTAGCAATAGAGAAGCAAAAAATCGTGACCGGGCGCTAAAATGATTCGCTTTTGATCGGATCTTTTGCCACAGAACTCGATGCGTAGCATCAATCCGCCATACCAAGGCGGGAGTATCCACCAAGCCGGCTTGGTGGGTGGCGGATGAGGAGGGACGTTTTTTTTCCCGACGTCTCCAAACGAACGGTAGTGAGGAACATTTTCGATGGTTCAAGACTGCCTAGCACAGCTTGCTGTGCTAGGCAGTCCAAAGGACCGTGTTATCGAAAAATCAATTCGGCGCCCACGACCGATAGGAAGGTTTGGGGCGGCGTGCGTAAGATTTTCCAAATATCTATGCTTTTAATATTTATAATATTAATCAAATTACTAAATTTAATTTTATATTTTAATGATGATTTAAGTAAGAGGGAGTTTTTTTGGATAACATAATCGATTTTTCAAAATACTTTTCAAAATTATGGTATACTACTCATAAATGGGCTTTACTTGGCAGGGAAAGTACGCTATAATAACCTTGGTTGTACCAAACCAAGGCTCGTAAGGTTACTATGATAAGGTAGTACACCGCAGAGCACTAACGCCTTGCCATTTTGGCAAGGCGTTATCTTTTTATCCAGACAATTATGAAAGGATGAGATATATGAGTTACGGTATTGGGCTTGATATTGGAATTGGATCAGTGGGGTATGCCGTGCTTGATCTTGATCATGAGGAAAAACCGTGGGGCATTATTCGTTTAGGAAGCCGTATTTTTGATAAGGCAGAGGTCCCTAAGACTGGGGGGTCACTAGCCCGGCCTCGACGGGATGCTAGAAGTTCTCGAAGAAGGTTGAGACGTCACCGGCACCGTTTGGAACGAATCCGTCAATTGTTTTTAAAAAGTCATTTGCTTTCTCAGAAGGAATTGGATACTCTTTATGAGGGGAAATTGCCTGATATTTACGAATTGCGAGTTAAGGCATTGGATGAACGAGTGACTAATTCTGAATTAGCACGTATCCTGCTGCATCTTGCTACGAGAAGAGGCTTTAAAAGTAATAGAAAGGCAGAACTCGCAGACAGCGAGGCTGGAGCATTGAAAACGGCCATCAGTGAAAACGCTCGGATTATGGCTGAAAAACATTACCGGACTGTCGGAGAAATGTTTTTGCATGATTTTCGTTTCAAGGAACATAAACGAAACAAGGGCGGTTCTTATACCACGACCGTAGATCGCAGTATGGTTGCTGAGGAGGCTGAATTAATTCTGGATACTCAGCAAAAGTTGGGAAATATAGTTGTTTCAGATGCTTTTAAAGATGATTACATGACCATCATGCTTAGCCAAAGGGCGTTTGATGAAGGCCCTGGTGGAAAAAGCCCTTATGGCGGGAATATGATTGAAAAAATGGTAGGAAACTGTACTTTTGAGGACGGTTCTCATGGTGAACCAGAGGAGAAAAGAGCTGCGAAGGCATGCTATTCTTTTGAGTATTTTAATTTGCTTCAGAAAATCAATCATATCCGTCTTGTTTCCGATAAAGAAAGCATCCCCCTATCGAATGATCAGCGCAATGTTCTCATTTCTTTGGCTCATAAAGTAGAGAAACTGACCTTTGCAAGAATTCGCAAGGAATTAGGGATTTCTTCGGAATATTCCTTTAATATGGTCCGGTATAATGAGGTAAATAAAGATAATATTGCCGAAGCTATGAAAGCTGCCGAGAAAAAGGAAAAGTTTGAGTATCTCTCTGCTTATCATCGGATTATCAAAACATTGAAATCAAAGGGCAAAGACCGAATCGTCGCATATACTCCAGAAATTCTTGATCAGGTGGGGTGGTATCTTACGATTTATAAAGGGGATGATAAACGGCGAGAAGCCTTGAAAACCGTAGGTATTCCTGATGACGATGTTGAAAAACTTCTTGAGATTTCTGGCGTAAGGAAGTTTGGACATCTGTCTCTTAAGGCCTTGCGAAAAATCAATCCTTTTCTTGAACAAGGCATGACCTATAATGAAGCCTGTGAAGCGGCGGGATATGACTTCCAAGCCCATTTGGTAGAAAAATCGATGTATCTTCCTGCTAAGGCTCCTGAATTGGACGATATAACCAATCCCGTTGCTCGCCGTGCCATTTCTCAGACTATTAAGGTCGTTAATGCAATTATTCGGGAGCAGGGTGAAAGTCCTCTTTATATCAACGTGGAGTTAGCCCGTGAACTCTCAAAAAACTTTCAAGAAAGAGGAAAAATAGAAAAAGAAAATGAGAGTAATCGGCATAAAAATGAGATGGTAATGGAAAAACTTCGTGAGAATTTTACGAATCATAAGCCTTCGGGACAAGATTTGGTAAAGTTCAAGCTGTGGCATGAACAAGATGGAATTAGCCCCTATTCACAAAAGAAGATAGAATATGGACGCCTTTTTGAGACTGGTTATGCTGAGGTAGACCATGTTATCCCTTACAGCATTAGCTTTGACGATACTTATAAAAATAAGGTCCTTGTATTGGCAAGTGAGAATAGGGATAAGGGAAATCGAATTCCTCTCGCCTATCTTTCTGAAGATAAAGGACAAGAAGCTGCTAATCGGTTTAAAGTTTGGGTGAATTCCAATGTGCGGGACTACCGGAAGCGTCAGAGACTCTTAAAGGAATCACTCACAGAAGATGACTTCAAAGGATTTAAGGAACGGAATTTAACTGATACAAAATATATCTCCCGCTTCATGTACAACTATATTTCTGACCATCTTCTTTTTGCACCGTCTGAGACCGGCAAAAAGCGGCGAGTTACAGCTGTTAACGGGATGATTACATCGTACCTTAGGAAACGCTGGGGCATTAACAAAATTCGTGGAAATGGAGACAAACATCACGCTGTAGATGCAGTAGTTATTGCAGCTGCAACACCATCATTGATTCAAGAAATTTCTGGCTATACAGCGTATCGGGAGACTGGGCGTTATAAAAAGAACTATGCCTATGAATAAGGACTTAATGGTGGCTATTTAATCCATAAGGGTACCGGTGAAATTAAGGCTGAATTCCCTTATCCTTGGGAAGGTTTTCGTAATGAGCTGATTGCACGCTCCTCTGATCGACCGACCATGGGCCTTGAAAAATCACCTTACTATGTTAATAGGGACCTTTCAGAAATTAAACCGATTTTTGTTTCTCGGATGCCAAGAAGAACTATAACTGGTCCTGCCCATAAGGATACTGTCATGGGCGCCCGACATCTTGAAGAAGGATATACACTGAGTAAGGTTTCCTTAACTGACCTTAAGTTAGATAAAAATGGAGAAATCAAGGATTATTACAACCCAAACAGCGATCGTCTCTTATATAATGCCCTAAAGGAAAGATTGACTGCATACGGCGGGAAGAGTCAAGAAGCTTTTGCAGAACCGTTCTACAAACCTAAAACGGATGGAACGCCAGGGCCTCTTGTCAAAAAAGTAAAAATCATGAATAAGACGACAATGCCTGTTATGGTTCAAAATAAAACAGGTGCAGCTGGAAATGACAGTATGGTACGAGTCGATGTGTTCCATGTTGAAGGTGAAGGATACTATCTTGTCCCAATTTATGTTGCTGATACGGTCAAAAAGCAGCTGCCGAATTTGGCTATTGTTGCAAATAAACCGATTTCACAATGGAAAGTTATGGATGAAAAAGACTTCCTGTTTTCTCTATATCCTAATGATTTGATTTATTTTAAGAGTAAGGGAGTGAAGACATTCTCTCGAGTAAATGATGATAGTAGCTTAAGAGAAAAGTATGAGACAAATGAAGGCTTAGTATATTATGTAAAGACAGGAATTAATACAGCCTCGATTACTATTATTTCTAACGACCACAGTTATATACTTAACTCTTTTGGAGTTAAATCTGTATCGTTAATAGAAAAGTATGAAGTTGATGTATTGGGAAATTATCATAAAGTGAAGCGTGAAAAAAGGCGTCCTATTGTTTTCAAGAAAAAGAAAAACTGTTAGTGTGTTGTTATGCCATATCGAAATATTATTATTGCCTCAGAAACAGTGCTCCATAATAAGAATGGACAGCTGGTGGTAAGTGGGCAGAATCACCAAAGGGTCCCTTTAGAGGATATAAAATGTATCGTGTTGGAAAATCTTTCATGTCAAGTGAGTATTTCTACGCTCCAAAAAATGGTTGCAAATGGGACGGCTGTTTATATCTGTGATGAAAAGCATTTACCAAGTGCCGTATTGCTGCCCTTCTTTCAGCATTCCAGAACCGGATCTGTTATAGAGGGGCAGTGCTCCTTAAGTATTCCGACGGTAAAAAATGCTTGGAAACAAATTATTATCGCAAAAATTAAAAACCAAGGAAGATGCTTGGCTGTACTTGGCAAAGAAAAGGAGGGACGATATTTACACGAATTAGCAAAGACTGTTGCAAGCGGAGATCCAAAAAATGTAGAAGCAACAGCAGCACGTTACTATTTTAAATATTTGTTTGACTCGGGATTTACAAGAGGAAATGAAGAGGACTGCCGAAATCATGCCCTTAACTATGGGTATGCCATCATGAGGGGCATGACAGCTCGTCTTCTTACTGGTTATGGTTTTCTTCTCATGAAGGGGCTGCACCATGAGAATCAGTATAACGCATTTAATTTGGCTGATGATTTCATGGAACCCCTTAGACCACTTGTGGATCTATATGTTGCAAAGACTATTAAGACTATTCAAGAAGATACAGAGCTTACGACCTCCCTTAAAGCAGCATTATTAGGGTTGATGAATGCGGATGTCCTATCCGGCGGGCAACACCATAGTTCCAGTTATGGTATGGAGCGGATGGTACAAAGTTTTGTCCGGATCTGCCAGAAGAAAGGAAAGGCGCTGATGATTCCGGAACTTCTAGGAATTGATCAACATTGCTATGAGTAAATTTATGCGTATCGTGGTCCTTTTTGACATTCCTGTCAAAACAAAGAGAGAGCGCCGCATAGCGACGCAGTTTCGAAACTTCCTTCTTAAAGATGGGTATTATATGATCCAGTATTCTGTTTACGCTCGCATCTGCAATGGCCTGGACGATTTGACGAAACATAAGCTGCGCATTATCAATTACTGCCCTGAAAATGGCTCTGTTCGGATGCTGGTGATGACAGAAAAACAGTATGAAGCAATGGATGTTTTGGTTGGCAGCTACCATCCTGAAGAGGGAGAAAGTCCTTCAGAAAGCGTATCTGTTTTTTAAAAAAGAGGCACTCCTATGAATATAGCAAATCTAAATTTCGAAAATCACGAAGAGCAAAAGCCCTTGTGCATGATTGCACAAGGGCTTTTGCCGGTCTCGATTGTACCAAACCAAGACTCATGAGGGAACTACAACCTTCCGATGGTGCTGTGCTCATATTTCAAGATTGTACCAAACCAAGACTCATGAGGGAACTACAACTAATAATCAAAAACATCCTTTTTTGAATCAATTGTACCAAACCAAGACTCATGAGGGAACTACAACTCGTGCATTAGCCACAAGCACCAACGTCACATTGTACCAAACCAAGACTCATGAGGGAACTACAACCTAAACTGATATCCGGTCTTAACCTTCTCAATTGTACCAAACCAAGACTCATGAGGGAACTACAACCTGACCATCGTCGTGGGTCCAGATGTTGACATTGTACCAAACCAAGACTCATGAGGGAACTACAACTGGATAACCTGGCGATGAGTATAGTGACTGATTGTACCAAACCAAGACTCATGAGGGAACTACAACCTCATCTGTTCACCTCCTAAAGGTCAATGCATTGTACCAAACCAAGACTCATGAGGGAACTACAACTGTTCATGTTCAGTCCTCCATCGCTTTGAAATTGTACCAAACCAAGACTCATGAGGGAACTACAACTAAAGTTGGATAACACCACCTGAAGATTCTATTGTACCAAACCAAGACTCATGAGGGAACTACAACTCACAGTATCAGTCCCCAAGATGGTTATCCATTGTACCAAACCAAGACTCATGAGGGAACTACAACGCTCCGCCAACCTCCGTTATATAGACTTTTATTGTACCAAACCAAGACTCATGAGGGAACTACAACTCAACGCCGAGGATACACGGAGCATGGACGATTGTACCAAACCAAGACTCATGAGGGAACTACAACTATGCTACGACACCAGCAACGACCGCTGGCATTGTACCAAACCAAGACTCATGAGGGAACTACAACCAGTGTAGTTAATTTTGTTCAACAGCAGAAATTGTACCAAACCAAGACTCATGAGGGAACTACAACGGCCAGTCCCAACGTTGGCCCGGAACACGTATTGTACCAAACCAAGACTCATGAGGGAACTACAACATTGGCTCACGTCTCCTTAGAATTGTGATGATTGTACCAAACCAAGACTCATGAGGGAACTACAACTCTTAGCCATCTTATCTGCGGCGCCGTTGCATTGTACCAAACCAAGACTCATGAGGGAACTACAACGTTGCCTGGTTAGATGATATTGTTTTTAAGATTGTACCAAACCAAGACTCATGAGGGAACTACAACTCATTAGCATTGGTCACTGAACCAGGCCGAATTGTACCAAACCAAGACTCATGAGGGAACTACAACTCTCCGGCGGGAGGCCAGTATATTCCGTCTATTGCACCAAACCAAGACTCATGAGGGAACTACAACACGGTCGTAAAGCCACCGCCTGGCTTGAGAATTGTACCAAACCAAGACTCATGAGGGAACTACAACAAGAGACGGCTGCGGGTAAAAGAGCTTTCGATTGTACCAAACCAAGACTCATGAGGGAACTACAACATTCGGATACCAGCGCCTCCGTGCCTTGTTATTGTACCAAACCAAGACTCATGAGGGAACTACAACCTGGTTCGGCTTGTCCTCATCCTTGTGAGCATTGTACCAAACCAAGACTCATGAGGGAACTACAACGACACGTAAACCGGTCTGCCGAGCAGGACCATTGTACCAAACCAAGACTCATGAGGGAACTACAACTGGAGTGCACAAGGCATGTCCTAGCTCATATTGTACCAAACCAAGACTCATGAGGGAACTACAACGTTGGATAGGGTTAACCGCCGCATTTTGCGATTGTACCAAACCAAGACTCATGAGGGAACTACAACCGCGCATGCGGGGATGAACCTAGCGCCCTACAATTTCTTACCACTATTTTATCATAGTGAATAGAAAATCCAAATCTTAATTCACTCAGTCCCATCCTTCCTCTGATTTACCTCCCTCTCCCTTTCTTATCTCCTATAAATCCTGTATAATAAGACTATTCACAACGAACCATCCACATAAGGAGCTTTTTACTATGGAACAAGATAAAAAATTTGCACTGCTCATTGATGCAGAAAATATTTCTCCGCAATATATCGATATCATCCTTTCAGAAGCAAACAATCTGGGGAATGTCATCTATAAACGCATTTATGGTAACTGGACAAGTCCGCAGATGGGAAGCTGGAAGTCGACCATTCTCGATAACGCAATCCAGCCAGTACAGCAATACAGCAACACAAGCGGCAAAAATTCAAGTGATTCGGCTCTCATCATTGATACGATGGATCTGCTTTACCGGACCCAGCTTGATGGATTCTGCATTGTCTCATCAGACAGTGACTTTACGCGCTTGGCATCTCGCCTGCGTGAATCGGATAAGTATGTCTTAGGGATGGGGGAGAGCAAGACGCCGCGCTCCTTTATCTCTGCTTGCAATCGGTTCCTGTATCTTGACGTCCTTTATGCAGAATCAAAACGGGAAGATATGCCTGAAACCGAACAGGCAGCGCTTCAGGAAGAACCTGCTGAACCAAGAAATCACGCAAAAACCAGCAAAGCGGTTCAGGAAGGCAATAAAAAAGTGCGGGCCATCCGCAGTGCCCTGATCAAGCTTACTGATGAGAATTCCAACGATAATGGTTGGATCAGTTCAAGTTATTTGGGTAATCTCGTCATTCGCCAATATCCCGACTTTGACGTGCGTGTTTATGGATACAAGAAATTCCTTGACTTCATCCGTTCCCTTAATATCTTTGAAATCCATTCAACAAGCAACCCGAAGAACATGACGGCAAAGACCTATTATTTCCGTTTGAAATAAAGGAGAAAGGCTGACAGGTTTCCATGCCTGATGCGAAAAGTTTTTAAAAAGGTGCTTGCCAAGTATTAAAAACTATGGTATCATCTATATCTGTCAGGTGACTGATTGGCCCAGTAGTTCAGTTGGTTAGAATGCCGCCCTGTCACGGCGGAGATCGTCGGTTCGAGTCCGTCCTGGGTCGCCAATGCGGAAGTAGCTCAGTGGTAGAGCATCACCTTGCCAAGGTGGGGGTCGCGAGTTCGAATCTCGTTTTCCGCTCCATAGGAGTATAGTTCAATGGTAGAGCAACGGTCTCCAAAACCGTGGATCTGGGTTCGAATCCTAGTACTCCTGCCAGAGAATTTTGAAAGACATGCTGCATAGCGGCATGTCTTTTTCGTTATGATTCCTTATTTGTAATGGTACACGATGATGTGAGATTATAAAATCCGCATTTAATACCGATAATAAGGCGCGCCCCAAACCGCCCTTCGGGCGGGGACTGAATAAATTTTTCGATAACACGGTTCTACGGACTGCTAAGCACAGCAGACTGTGTTTACAGGCAGCCTCGAACTAGCGAAAAGTGTTCCCCGCTACTGCTTATGTGGAGACGTCGGGGGAAAAACGCCTCTTTTCATCCACTACCCACTCCCGCAAGCAAGCTCGCTGGTTATAATTCTGCTAAGAAAGACTATTTGCGAGATCATCGTACACAAAAACGGTTCCGTTACTTTTTCATCCGCCAGATTCTAACTTAGGCGGATGTAAGGGATAATCCGACTCGCACTCTGCGGTTTCACCTTGGAGCACCGGCTTTGCCGGCAGAGGAAACTCTGACTGCTCCTATCGTCGCTGCCCTATGAGTAAGTTCGCTGCACGAATTTACTCAGAAAAACGGTGATATTTTTTGGGCGACAGTGAAATGAGAGTGTGGTATGCAGCTTCGTATGAATCGTCATGCTGCCATTGCATTCATAATCATAAGAAGCAAGCAATGGAGGCACGTTGCTCTGGATAATCGGCACGATTTGTGCACCGAGGTTCTTCATAGCTGGCCGCCTCTTGTCTTCTTCCCATCTTAATGCTATAATACTTCTATTAATTCCATACTTATGTGATGAACAAGAGAGTACCTTTTGGCTATTGGCCCAGAGAGCGCAGGCAAGGTGGGAGCTGCGCACAGAAGCGAGAGGGAAGTTCACTTGGGAGCATCCGTCCTGAACAGAATAGGGATGGCGCAGGCTGCGTTACGGCCGCAATGAAGTACAAATTAGGGTGGTACCGCGAACCTTCGCCCCTTTTCCGGGGTGGAGGTCATTTTTTTTAGGAGGCGTTGGTATGTACGACAAACTGGAGGAACTGCGGGAAAAGATCCGCAAGGACTTAGGCGAAGTCAAATGTGTGGATGACTTGAAGAACATCCGTGTGCAGTATTTGGGCAAAAAAGGCGCCCTGACCGAAATCCTGCGCGGTCTCGGCAGTGTAGCCGCCGAAGAACGTCCAAAAGTGGGCAAAATGGTGAATGAAGTGCGCAGCAAGGTGGAAGCCCGCATTGCTGACCAAATGAAACTGCTTGAAGCCCGCCAGCTTGAAGAAAAAATGGCGTCTGAAAAGATTGACGTGACCTTGCCGGGCCGCAAGGCAGCCGAAGGGCATCTGCATCCTGTGACGCTCACCCTGCGTGAGATCAAAAAGGTCTTCATGCGCATGGGGTTTGAAGTCGCCGAAGGTCCTGAAATTGAAAATGACTATTTTAACTTTGAGGCACTGAACCTGCCTAAGGATCATCCGGCCCGCGACATGCAGGACACGTTCTATCTGACCGATGAATTCCTCATGCGGACCCAGACCTCTCCTGTACAGGCTCGTACCATGCAGTCCCGTACGCCCAACAGCCCCATCCGCATGATCTGCCCGGGCACGGTGTACCGCAATGACTATGATGCAACCCATTCCCCCATGTTCCACCAGGTCGAAGGCCTTGTCGTCGATAAAAATATCAGCCTGGCCGACCTCAAAGGGACGCTGGAACTCTTCTGCAAGGAAATGTTTGGCTCTTCCGTCAAGATTCGTCTCCGTCCGAGCTTCTTCCCCTTTACGGAACCGTCCGCCGAAGTCGACATCAGCTGCGTCATCTGCGGCGGCAAAGGCTGCCGCGTCTGCAAGAACTCCGGCTGGCTCGAAATCCTTGGAGCCGGTATGGTGCATCCCAATGTCCTGCGCATGAGCGGCTATGACCCTGAAAAGGTCAGCGGGTTTGCTTTCGGGATGGGCGTCGAACGAATTGCCATGCTCCGTTATGGTATCGATGACCTGCGCCTGTTCTTTGAAAATGACCTGCGTTTCATTCGTCAGTTTAAATAAGGGGGCCGCTTGTTATGTTAGCATCAATCAATTGGCTGAAAAAATATGTAGAGATTCCGGTTACGCCGGAAGTTCTTGCTGATAAACTTACCCGCGTCGGGCTCGAAGTGGAGCAGGTCCTTCACCTGGGTGAAGGCATCGAAGGCGTCATTACGGGCAAAGTCGTGACTATTGAGCGTCATCCTGATTCCGATCATCTTTGGGTTTGCCAAATGGACCTCGGGAAAGGGGATACGGTTCAGATCCTGACAGGTGCCCAGAACGTCCATCAAGGGGATGTAGTCCCTGTAGCTCAGGTCGGTTCCCATTTGCCGAACGGCATGGAACTCAAACCCGTGAAGATGCGCGGCCTTGATTCCAACGGCATGCTCTGCAGCGCGGGAGAACTGGGCATCGACGCCAAACTGCTTCTTCCCGAGCAGCGCGACGGCATCTTTATTCTCCCTGCTGATACACCTATTGGGGCCGATATCAAAGCCGTCCTTGGTCTTGATGATGTCGTTCTTGATATTGACCTTACGGCAAACCGCGGTGACTGCTTCAACATGCTGGGTCTTGCCCGCGAATGTGCCGCCGTCCTCGGAACGAAACTGACTTTACCGGACTATGCACCGGAAAGTGGGGAAGGAACCCCTGCGAGTGACCGTGCCACCGTCGATATTGTCGCCACCGACGTATGCAGCCGCTTTGGCCTGCGCATGATTGAAAACCTTGAAATCAAGGAATCGCCTGAATGGATGCAAAAACTTCTCCGCGCTGTCAATATCCGCCCCATCAATAACGTTGTCGACGTCACAAACTACGTCATGATGGAACTGGGCCAGCCTATGCACGCTTACGACTATGACAAAGTGGCCGGCCATCATTGGGTCGTCCGCCGCGCTCATGAAGGCGAACACCTAAAGACCCTTGATGGTCAGGACCGCGCCCTTTCGCCGGAAATGATCGTCATTGGTGATGATGAAAAAGGCATTGGCCTTGGCGGCATCATGGGCGGCTTTGAAACGGAAGTAACGGGCGCCACAAAGACGGTCATGCTCGAAGCGGCCACCTTTAACGGCCCGACCATCCGCCGGACCTCAAAAGCCCTGGGCCTTCGTAGCGAAGCGTCCCAGCGCTTTGAACGCGGGGTCGATACCATCTTGAACCATAACGCCCTGAACCGCGCCATCTATCTCCTTGAAGAAATTGGCGCCGGCAAAGCCGTTCCCGGTGTGGCTGAATGTTACCCCGTACCGGAAAAACCGGTGGAAATCAAAGCGGCTCCGACGAAACTGGCCGCCCGCATTGGCTGCGACATCGACGCGGCAACGATGAAAGCCATCCTCGAAAACCTAGACTTTACTGTCGAGGAAAAAGGCGAGGACAGCTGGGTTGTCACCGTACCGACCTGGCGCAAGGACTGCGACTGCAGTGCCGATCTCAGTGAAGAAGTGGCCCGTATGTATGGCTATGACAAGATTGAATCGAAGACGCCGGAACTCATTATGGCCCGTGGCGGTCAGGCCCCCATTGAAGATGTGAAGGACATGATCCGCGACACCCTGACCGGCATTGGCCTTGATGAAGTCATGACCTACAGCTTCTATAACGCCCAGGTCTTTGATAACCTCGGACTTCCGGCTGATGACAGCCGCCGCAAGGCCCTACAGATCATCAACCCCATCAGTGATGATTTCCGCACCATCCGGACCACACTGACGCCGTGCCTGCTTTCCACCGTTGCGTATAACCAGGCCCGTCAGAGCGAACGGACAGCCATCTTTGAAGTGGGCCGCGTCTTCATTCCGAAAACCCTGCCGCTTACGGACTTCCCAGAAGAAAAGATGGTCCTTGCCATTGCCATGAGCGGCAAACGCAACCCCCTTTCTTGGAATACGGCTAAAGACGCCATCGACTTCTATGACATCAAAGGCGCCCTTGAAGAAGTCATGGACAGCCTCCAAGTGAAAGGCCTCTCCTATGGACCGACGAAGGAAGTTTTCCTCCATCCTGGAAAGAGCTGCGCCATCAGCTATGAAGGGAAAGTTATCGGCTTCATGGGAGCCATCCATCCGACCGTTCAGGACCGCTTTGGCCTCAGTGCGGAAACCTACGTTCTCGAAGTGGAGATTGCACCTTTCGTCAAGAGTGCTGAACAGATTCCACAGTTCGAACACGTCCCGCAATTCCCGAGCGTTTCCCGTGATATCGCCGTCGTTGTAAAAGCGGGTGTCTCCGCAAGCGACCTTGAAGCCGAAATCCGCAAAGAAGGCGGTGCCCTCCTCGTAGACGTCCGCATCTTCGATGTCTATACGGGCAAACAGGTTAAATCTGGCTATAAATCTGTCGCCTTTAACCTCACCTTCCAGGATGTTAGCCGCACCCTCCAGGATAAAGACGTCGACGACGTCATCAAACAGATCGTTGCCAACGTCCAGGATAAGTTCGGCGGCATGCTGAGAGATTAAGTTCATATTTTAGTCGGAGCAGCCATTGCTTCGATTTGATGTAACACGTGAGCCCATTGCTTTCGGAAAGACAACTCCGAAGCAATGGGCTCATAGCGTATTGTAGGACGGAAAGCCTCACGGTTGGGGAGAGGGGAAAGGGCTGTCAAGCTGTCTATTCGGTCTAGTGCGTTGGTTGTTCTACAGCTCTTTTGATCGGTGAGAAGGTTGTCGAGCTATTATATCCATCCTGTGGGCCGAATGGCTGTCTCGAGCCTGCGGCTCTGGCTGTCAAGCAAAAGAACGTGACGCACGGCGTTAACAGGTCGAGTCTTTGCCTTACGGTCTTTTGGCTTCGTGTTTTGCCTTAGAGACGGCGAAAGCCGTTCCGCTCTAGTGGGACGGATCGACTCTACGAGTCGAGCTCAGAGGCAAAACACGAAGGCAGGTAGTGGTGAGAATAAGGAATGCGCTGCTGAATATCATCATAGCAATAATCCCACAGATTGA
>OMEI01000628.1_pt1 | contig 17634 bp, 13 predicted proteins | sample 1645381 | NCBI WGS metagenome assembly OMEI01 (sample SAMEA103958119, study PRJEB25191) | human gut metagenome | biome: human-associated habitat [ENVO:00009003]; feature: intestine environment [ENVO:2100002]; material: feces | place: Germany | collected 2013/2015 | reverse complement strand
ACCGTATCGGCACTTAGAATTATGCGGTATTGCCATAAAGAAAAAGATAAAGCGAAAAACAAACCAAAAGCGTTCCCGCTGTGCAGCCGGGAACGCTTTCTTGTGCTCGGAAAGTACAGTCGGACAAAGATAGAGTAAAGAAAAGCAAAAATCGCTTGATAATAAAATTACAAGCGCAAAATACGTGCGAAAAAAACTTTCAAAATCAGAATACACAAAAATAAACATATGTTTACGTTACATTTTACAATAATGTGATATTTACAAAGCTAAAAATAAAACATATAATGCTAATTGAAAGCAATGGGTTATGAGCAAACACTGCGGCGTGCTGTGCGCTGCAGGCCGGCCCAGCGGAATATAAAGAAGGAGGAACCCCCATGAAATACCTCAAGCAAATGCTGTGCGTGAGCATCTGCGGCGTTATGCTGGTAGCGGCAACCGGCTGTTCCGGCTCACTGACGGGCGGCAAGCGAATCATTCGCATTTCTCATGCACAGTCCGAAACCCACCCCGAGCATCTTGGCCTGCTCAAGTTCAAAGAATATGTGGAAGCCAACCTGGGCAATAAATACGAGGTTCAGATCTTCCCCAATGAGCTGCTTGGCTCTGCCCAGAAAGCCATCGAGCTGACCCAGACCGGCGCGATTGACTTTGTCGTGGCCGGTACCGCCAACCTGGAAACCTTTGCCGATGTGTACGAGATTTTCAGCATGCCCTACCTGTTCACCTCAGAAGAAGCTTACCATGCCGTCATGAATGATACCGATTACATGGAAAACGTGTATGATTCCACCGATGAAGCCGGTTTCCGCGTGATGACCTGGTATAATGCCGGTACCCGCAATTTCTATGCAACTACCCCCATTTATACCCCCGATGACCTGAAAGGTCTGAAGATCCGCGTGCAGCAGAGCCCCGCCAGCGTTAAGATGGTGCAGGCCTTTGGCGCTGCCGCCACTCCGCTGAGCTTCGGCGATGTGTACACAGCCATCCAGCAGCATGTTATTGACGGTGCGGAGAACAACGAGCTGGCCCTGACCAACAACAAGCACGGCGAAGTTGCCAAGTATTTCTCCTACACCAAGCACCAGATGGTGCCGGATATGCTGGTTGGCAACCTGAAATTCCTGAACAGCCTGTCCGATGAAGAGCTGGCTGTCTTCAAGGAGGCCGCCCGCCTTTCCACCGAGGAAGAGCTTTCCTGCTGGGATGACCAGGTGGAGGAAGCCAAGCAGATCGCCGAGAATGATATGGGTGTGACCTTTATTGATGTGGATATCAGCGAGTTCAGCAATAAGGTCAGCAATGTGCAGCAGGAAATGCTGGATGCCAACCCGGATATCCAGGACCTGTATGACCATATCCAGGCCATCAATGCAGAATATGAGGAGGGCAGCGCACAATGAAATTTTTACATAAGTTCCGCCATGGGCTGGATACCGTCCTGAGCTGGGTCTGCGCCCTGCTGTTTGCCGCCATGGTCGTGGTTGGCACCTACCAGATCGTGACACGCTATTTCTTTGGCCGCCCCTCCACCGTTTCGGAAGAACTGCTGACCTACAGCTTTACCTGGATGGCCCTGCTTTCCAGCGCGCTGGTGTTTGGCAAGCGCGACCATATGAGGATGGGCTTTTTGGCCGATAAGATCACCGGCACCCCGCGCAAGGTGCTGGAGATCATCAGCGAATGCCTGGTCTTGCTGCTGGCTGCCGTTGTTATGCTGTACGGTGGTGTCAGCATCATGAAGCTGACCATGACCCAGGTCACAGCCTCTCTGGGCATCCCCATGGGCACGGTGTACACCGTTCTGCCGCTGTCCGGTGCTTTGATCGTGGTGTATTCGGTACTGAACATCATTGACCTTGCCACCGACAGCGTGGAAGAACACAGCTCCACCAGCGCAGAATGAGGAGGAAAACACAATGAACATTGCTCTTGTTTCCGGGCTGATCATCCTGATCCTGCTGGTCATTATGCTGATCGCAGGCGTGCCCATCGCGGTGGCGCTCGGCATTTCGTCCGTGGTTGCCATCCTGCCCATTATGGACCTTGAAGTCGCCGTTGTTACCGGCGCACAGCGCATTTTCTCCGGTATTTCCATGTTCAGCCTGCTGGCAATCCCGTTCTTTATCCTGGCCGGCAATATTATGAATAAAGGCGGCATTGCGGTCCGCCTGATCAACCTGGCCAAGCTCATCACCGGCCGCGCCCCTGGCGCCTTGGCACAGACCAACGTGATTGCCAACATGCTGTTTGGCGCAATCTCCGGCTCTGGCACGGCTGCTGCTTCCGCCATGGGTTCCATCATCGGCCCCATCGAAAAAGAAGAAGGCTATGACCCCAACTTCTCCGCTGCCGCCAACATTGCCACCGCCCCCACCGGTCTGCTGATCCCTCCCAGCAACGTTATGATCACCTTCTCGCTGGTGTCCGGCGGCACTTCAGTTGCCGCACTGTTCATGGCCGGCTACCTGCCCGGTATCCTGTGGGGTCTGGCCTGCATGATCGTAATCTACTTCTTTGCCAAAAAGCACGGCTACCGCAGCAAGACTTCCTTTACCTTTAAGGAGGCCATTCACACCATCTTGCAGGCTATCCCGGCGCTGCTGCTCATTATCATTGTCATCGGCGGCATCATCGGTGGTGTGTTCACCGCAACCGAAGGTTCCGTTGTGGCCGTTGTATACAGCCTGCTGCTCTCCCTGTTTGGCTATCCCCAAGATCCTGCGCGAAAGTGCCGAGATGACCGGCATCATCATCTTCCTGATCGGCGTGTCCAGCATCATGTCCTGGGTCATGGCGTTCACCAACATCCCGTCCCTGGTGTCCAGCGCCCTGCTTTCCATCAGCAGCAACAGGTATGTGATCCTGTTCCTCATTAACATCATCCTGCTGGTGGTTGGCACCTTTATGGATATGACCCCTGCCTGCCTGATTTTTACCCCCATCTTTTTGCCGGTCTGCCAGGCTTTGGGCATGAACACCATCCATTTTGGCATCATGCTGATTTTCAACCTGTGCATCGGCACCATCACCCCGCCGGTCGGCACCACGCTGTTTGTTGGTGTTAAGGTCGGCGGCGTCAAGATCGAAACGGTGTTCAAACAGCTGGTCACCTATTTTGCCGCGATTTTTGCTGTGCTGATGCTGGTCACCTATGTGCCGCAGATCAGCCTGGCTCTGCCCAGTCTGATGGGTTATGTGAAATAAAATGCGGTAACACGCCAATATGCTCTGCCCCGCCTGCCGGAACTCCGGCGGCGGGATTTTTTTGCACTTTTTTGTTGGAAAGGGTTGACAGTAGGGGGCGGGACTGCTATAATACACACATACCAACCAGCCTAGTATGTTAAAGGAAATGCGCTGGTTGAGATTTTGAACGGAAGGGAGCACACAACAATGAACGCTATTTTTAACACTTTGCTGCGCGCAAACTTCCGCTGTGGCCGAATGTCACACTTCCGGGCTGTACAACAGGCTGGGGGCGTATCGGCACCGCTTTGGGGCCGAATGTGACCGCCCAGGCTTATAAAACAGGTAAGTACGCCCGGTAACCAGACGCATGCAGAAAATGCGGGGATACCGGGCGTTTTTCTATCGAATCATTCCGAACAATTTGAGATATGAGAATTTGACCGCAAAATTTTGGAGGTAATTACAATGTCTGAGAACAAACTGCATTTTGAAACGCTTCAGCTCCATGTTGGCCAGGAAGAGGCCGATCCGGCTACCGGCGCCCGCGCCGTTCCCATCTATCAGACCACTTCTTACGTATTTAACAACTCTGCCCACGCAGCTGCCCGCTTTGGCCTGACCGATGCCGGCAACATTTACGGCCGTCTGACCAACTCCACCCAGGATGTGTTTGAAAAGCGCATTGCCGCTTTAGAGGGCGGCGTAGCCGGTTTGGCTACCGCCAGCGGTGCGGCTGCTTTGGCTTACACCTTCCAGGCACTGGCCAAGGCCGGTGACCATATTGTCAGCGCCAAGACCATTTACGGCGGCACTTACAACTACCTGGAACACACCTTCCCGGAGCACGGGGTCAAGACGACTTTTGTTGACCCGGACGATCTGCAAAATTTTGAGGATGCCATTCAGGACAACACCAAGCTGATCTTCTTTGAGACCCTGGGCAACCCCAATTCTAACTTGGTGGATATTGAGGCCCTGGCCAAGATCGCCCACAAGCACGGCATTCCGCTGGTGGCGGACAGCACCTTTGCAACGCCCTATCTGCTGCGCCCCATTGAGTACGGCGTAGACATTGTGGTCCACAGCGCCACCAAGTTCATCGGCGGCCACGGCACCACCCTCGGCGGCGTGATCGTGGAAGGCGGCAAGTTCAACTGGGCCGAAGTGCCGGGCAAGTTCCCGACCCTGACCGAGCCGGATCCGTCCTACCATGGCCTGAACTTCTATGAGGCCCTCGGCGGCGCCGCCTTCGTGACCCGTGTGCGCGCCATCCTGCTGCGCGACACCGGCGCCACCCTGTCCCCGTTCGCGGCCTTCCTGCTGCTGCAGGGCACCGAAACCCTGTCCCTGCGCGTCGAACGCCACGTCCAGAACGCGCTGAAGGTCATCGACTACCTAAAGACCGTGCCGGAGGTCGAGTCCATCTCCCACCCGTCCATCGAAGGCCGCAAGGACAACGACCTGTACAAGAAGTACTTCCCGAACGGCGGCGGTTCCATCTTCACCTTCGACATCAAGGGCGGCAAGGACGCGGCACGCGTGTTCATCGACAACCTGCACCTGTTCAGCCTGTTGGCCAACGTGGCCGACGCCAAGAGCCTCGTGATCCACCCGGCCTCCACCACGCACTCCCAGGAGACGCTGGAGGAGCTCGAGGACCAGGGCATCCACCAGGGCACCATCCGCCTGTCCATCGGACTGGAGAACATCGACGACATCATCGAGGACCTCGAAAGCGGCTTCAAGGCCTTGCGCGAATCCGGTCTGGCCAAGTGACTTTGGTCTGAAACAACTGTCGGGCGGTCCGCTGCACCATGAGAAGGGGGTGTTGCGGGCCGCCCGCTTTGCACTGCGCTTGTAACGCGGATGGGATAAAATTTTCGCTTATTGCGATATGGTATGTCGCAATTTGATACATCGAAAGAAATTCCTTGCGATTTCTTTACAAATCGTAGGAAAAGCAAGATGATTTTGCTATTTTGGTAAAAAAGAGAGAAGAAGACTGTATTATGGCGCAGGACGTCAAGAACGATATCAAGAAAGCTATTCAGGTCAACACCATCCCGTTGATCGCGGTCATGACCGCGGTCACCACCGTGCTGACCATGTTCGTGAAGATTCCGACCCCGACCCGTGGATACCTCAACCTGTCCGACACGATGATTTTCTTCAGCTCCTATGCGTTCGGCCCGTGGGTCGGCGGCATCATCGGCGGTCTTGGACCGGCGTTGTCCGACCTCATCTCGGGATACCCGCAGTGGGCAATCTTCACCTTCATCATCGACGGTCTGCAGGCGGTGCTCGTGGGTCTGCTGGTCCGTGAATTCAAACCGGCCAACGTCGTCATCGGCTCTCTGGTGGCCGGCGTGTGGAAGGTGTTCGGCTACTTCATCGCCGGCGGCATCCTGTCCGGCTTCGGTCCGGCCCTAGGCGAAATCATCGGCAACTCATTCCAGATGGTTGTCGGCCTGATCGTTGGCTTCGCACTGTTCTCCGCGGTGCGCAAGGCTTATCCGCCGCTGGTGCGACTCGGCAACCTCAGCGTCAAGGCCGGCGAGTGATACATTATTGTCTTGCATAAATAAAGCCCGTGGGTTCACCGATGAACGGCGATTCCACGGGCTTTATTTATACATATTCGTTCATATAGTATCCGTAGTGGCTGTGTTCGCGGCCGGTGCAATGGGCTGATGTGCTGAAAGATATGGAGAAGAGCGCATGATCACGGTACGTGATTTGAGTTGGCAGTATGAGCCATTGGTGGATGGCGGCAAGCCGGTGGATAGCCTCAAGCATGTCAGCTTCGATATCAAATCAGGCTCGTTCGTGGGCGTCATCGGACCGACCGGCGCCGGCAAATCCACCCTGTGCATGGCTTTGGCCGGAATCATCCCGAATCTGGCGGACGGCACCATGACCGGACTGGTGGAAGTCAACGGCATGAACACCAGCCGTCATTCCGTATCGGCGTTGTCCGAACGTATCGGCTACGTGCAGCAGGATCCCGAAGCGCAGCTGTTCTGTGCGAGCGTTGAGGATGAGATCGCCTTTCCTTTGGAAAACCGCGGCATCGCACCGGACATCATCGACAAGCAGATCGACGTCATGCTCGATCTGGTCGGCATGACCGGCTACCGCAAGCGCGTGCCGACCAGCCTGTCGGGTGGGCAGATGCAGCGTGTGGCCATCGCGGCGGCATTGGCGGCGGAACCCGACGTGCTCATCCTTGACGAACCGACTGCGGCGCTCGATCCGGAAGGCAAGCAGGAAGTCTTCGATGTGCTTGAACGCATCCGGCAGACCCGTTCCATGACGGTGATCATGGCGGAACAGGACACGGAGCATATCGCCTATTGGGCCGACCAAGTGTTGTTCATGGTCAATGGGGAATTGGTGCGCAACGGCGACGCTAGCCTGTTCGTCCGTGAAAAAGGACTGCTGGAATCCTCCGGCGTGCAGGTCGCGGACGATCCGCTGCCGCAGGTCAAGGCCGTACAGCAGGGCAAAAAGCATAAGAAGGACAAAAAGAATCAGCCGGAACGGTCCAAGGACGTGGTCATCAGTCTGGACCATGTCTCCTACCAATATGAGCGCGGCGGCAACGCATCGAAAGCTCTGGACGACGTGACGTTCGACATCGAACGTGGCTCATTCATCGGACTCATCGGACGTAACGGCTCCGGTAAGACCACACTCGCCAAACATCTGAACGGACTGATCCGACCCACGCAGGGCACGGTGACGGTGGATGGGCTCGACGCCTCCAAACACAGCGTCGGCGAAATGGCGGCCCACGTCGGATTCGTCTTCCAGAATCCCGACCATCAGATCTTCTGCTCCACCACCAAGGAGGAAATCGCATTCGGTCCTACCGCGCTTGGACTGGACGGAGCCACCGTGTTCAAACGTGTCGACGAGATGCTGACGCTGTTCGACCTGCACCGTTATGAAGACGTCTCGCCGGCCACGCTCGGCTACGGCGAACGCCGTGCGGTGGCGCTGTCATCCGTGCTTGCAATGCGCACGCCGATCCTCGTGCTCGACGAGCCTACGGCCGGTCTCGACCACCGTCTCGCAGCACGCTTCCTTGGCACCATCGAGAAACTCAACCAGCGCGGCGTCACCATCGTCATGATCAGCCACGACATGCGCGCGGTATACCGGTACTGCACGCATGTGCTGGAATTGGAGGACGGAAAAGTCGTGCAGTATGGGCCGATCGACAGGTCCGAAGCGGCGCAGAAGCAATCTCGGACCATCCGCAAACCGCGTAAATCCAATGGGCCCGTTTCGGCGACGCATGTGCTGCTGAAAGTCACCAAGCATGAGGAAGGACGACACTGATGGACGCCGATTTGTATGTACCGGGCGACGGCTGGCTGCATCGCGCCGACCCCCGTGTGAAATTCCTCATCACCGTGGTCATGTTGGTGTTGTGCCTGGTATGGCGCAACTGGGCGTTCATACTTGACGTTCTGATCATCGAACATCTCATGCTCATCACCGACGGCGTGCCGCTGAAACGCATCGGCTGGGTGTGGAAGATCCTCGCCGTGATCATCGTGTTCATCGTGGTGCTCTGGCCGATTTTCGACCCATCCGGCACGCACGTGCTGTGGCAGTGGGGATGGCTGAAACTCACGCGAGAGAACCTCGTCATGGCCGCGGTGATGGGATTGCGCATTCCGGCGCTCGGATTCGCGTGCTTCCTCACGTTGTTCACCACCAGCCAGACCAAGCTGATCCGAGGGCTCACCTCCCTGGGCATGCCGTACAAGGCCGGACTCACGCTCGCCACCGCGCTGCGCTACATTCCGGTGTTCTTCTCCATCTTCCAATCCGTATCGGCCGCGCAACGGGCCCGCGGACTCGACTTGAACGGCAAGAAAGACGCCACCGGCAAGAAACGCAACGTATTCGTACGCTTGGTGGACCGGTTCAAATCGTATCTGCCCATCATCATCGCGGTGCTGATCCGCGCCTACAAAATGAGCCAAAGCGTCGGCTGGGCTATGGAATCGCGCGGGCTCAACCTCCAAGGCGTGAGACGCACCTACCGCATACAGCTGAAGATGAGACTCTCCGATTGGATCATCCTTGCGGTCACCGTCGCCGCGACGGCAGGCAGCATCTGGCTGATGCTGTGGCAGTTCTGAGGCAGGCCAATGTTCCAGAACGAACAACGCATCACCATCACAGCACGCGACCTGAAAGTGGTCTCGGCCCTGCAATGCGACGGCCGTATGACCATGCAGGCGCTTGCCGACAAAATCGGCATTTCCGTCTACGCGGCTACGGAAAGCTACCGCAGGCTTACTGAATCCGGCATCATGAGCATCGTCCCGGTGTGCAATCCATTGAGTCTGGGCAATTACAGCCAGGTGCTGGTGGGACTTCGTCTCGACGGGAGCAGGGATGAGGCTCTTGCCATGCTCCAATCCATGCCACAGGTCACCTACGTGGTCTGCGCTCTGGGGGATGCCGACATCATCGCTGAGGCTGTGGTGTATTCGGCTGAAGGCATGGATCATTTCCTCAAACATGGTCTGCGCGCGTTGCCGGGATTGTCCCGTCTGCAGGTGTTCTCATGCGGACGGCTGGTGCTTGATGACCACAATGTCAGCGTGGTGAACCGTCTGCTCGCCGCGCATGGCGAAACCGGCTTCCTGACCAAACGCGAGGCGAGTGTCGGCACCGATATTCTCTCGCATCGTCTGGATCCACGGTTCGTGCACACATTCAACGAACTGCAGAAGGACGGCAGGGCCAGCTATGCGTCGTTGGGGGAGCGTCTCGGCGTGACCCATACGGCGATTCGCGGCCGCATCAAAAAACTCGAAGATTCCGGCGTGATGCGCATTATGGCCACGGTAAGCCCCATGCGTTTGGGAGGATTCCGACAGGCATTCCTCGGACTTGGAGTGAAACCTCCATATCGGCTTGACTCCGAACAGCTTCTGGCCATCGACGAAGTGACGTACGCGATGAGTGGTGTCGGATTGAACGGTGCCGATTACCTGATTGAAATCATCGCCGACAACGATGAGGACCTATGGCGCGTGGTGGACGAATCCATTCGCCCATTGCCAGGCGTGGAACAGACCTGGTGGGCGTCCACCGTCAGTGTGGAGAAGGAGTCGTATTGGCTTGAGCCGCCGCACGAAGGCGTATTGCTAGGCGATTGACGATTGCCCGATGCTTGGAACATGGTTTCTGATCATCCAGTTTTCGCTGTTCCCGCGTTGATCTCATACTCAAGGATGAGTCGCGGTTCAGCAGGATTTCAGACCAACGCATGATGCCGTTGACGTCGAATGTTCCGTATGTTGGAAGTAACTTCACAAAGAAAGGAACTTCCATGGACATCAGGGACGCCATCAAAGCCAATAACACTGCCATTGAAGCCATCGATCTTGTCAAGGACTACGGTTCCGGAAGCAACGCGGTGCATGCGTTACGTGACGTCAATATCGCCTTCGAACAAGGAAAATTCACCGTCATCATGGGCCCCTCCGGCTCTGGCAAATCCACGTTGATGCACACGCTGGCCGGACTTGATTCGGCCACTAGCGGACACGTCATGTTCGACGGCAAGGATCTGACCCGCATGAACGACGACCAGCTCACCCTGCTGCGCCGCCATCAGATCGGTTTCATCTTCCAAAGCTTCAATCTGCTGCCGATGTTTACTGCCGAACAGAACATTCTCATGCCCTTGACCTTGGCTGGGGCGAAACCAGACCGACAGTGGTTGCGTCTGCTGGTGGAAACGCTTGGCCTTAAGGAACGTCTTAACCATCGTCCGAACGAACTATCGGGAGGCCAACAGCAGCGTGTGGCCATCGCGCGAGCATTGATCACCAAACCGAAACTGGTGTTCGCAGACGAGCCCACCGGCAATCTTGACTCTGTATCAAGCGCCGAAGTGTTGAGCTTCCTGAAACGTTCCGTCAACGAACTTGGCCAAACCATCATCATGGTCACGCATGATGCGGTCGCCGCGTCTTACGCCGACCGTGCGCTCGTGTTCGCCGACGGCCAGATCGTGGCGGACGTGAACAAGCCGACAGCAGACCAGATGAGTGAACTGCTGATGAAGGAACGCGAAGCCGCCACAATGAATGTGGCTTCCGCGAGACATTCCCGCTAAACGCACTGTAGAAGCATTCGAAGAAGGAAACAGAATTAACCATGTGGTCCATCACTTTGAAACTCATGCGAAAAACCAAGCGCATGCTCATACCCGCAGGCATCGCCATCATGATCGGCACGGCGTTCATCGCCAGCACCTTCCTGTTCGGCAATGCCATGAACGACTCCCTGACACGGCAGATGACCGCCATGTTCGGAAACGCCAACTATGCGGTGACCGTCAACAGCTCCGACCTGAGCGATGAGGAACTCAACGAAGCGTACTCCAGCACTGTCGGCGACTTCCATCTCGACCAGATCGCCGGCATCGAAGGGGTTGACGGTGTCCGCGCCTCGGTGGAAACCGGCGTCAGCGTTTCCAGGGGGGACAGCGCCATCAGCGGCGAGATCATCTCTACCGCGGCACAGAAGAACATGCTTCCCGTGAATATTACGGAAGGGGACCAGCCGAAGGACTCCAACGAAGTCGCACTGCCGGAAGACATGGCGAAACAGCTGAACGTCGGCATTGGCGACACTGTAAGACTGACCTCCCAATATGCGGTAGGCACCGATGGCAAAGCCAAAGCGGACAACGTGCGCGTGGTCGGACTCACCTCCGATCCGAACGGCGCCTACTCGTACTATGGTGGTGCGATCGTAGGATCCGACAATCTGCTTGCCGCAATGCAGGGAACGGACGATTTCGACACCACCGGAACAACAACGGTATACCTCGACCTTGCCTTGGATGGAAATAGCGTATCCGCAAAAACCATCAACAGTGTGAAAGCGTTGCTGCCAAAGCATTTCGATCTGATGTCGCGACAGCAGGTCAGTGACGAAAGCATCAAATCCTTAACCGGCAACCAAACCAGCATCGTCACCACATTCCTCATGTGCTTCGGCGTGCTTGCCATGTTCGTGGCGGCACTGGTGATCGCCAACACGTTCCAAGTACTCGTGGCGCAACGCCGCCGCACACTCGCCTTGCTGCGCACCATCGGCGCGAAAAAAGGCCAGCTGTATGGTTCCGTGCTGTTCGAAGCGGCAGTGCTTGGCTTCGTCGCATCCGTGCTTGGCGTGATGCTGGGAAGTCTGCTCATGTGGGGCATGTGCGTCAGCGACATCATGCAAGAGGGTATGCGATTCAATTTCTCTTGGCAGGCCGCCGTCATACCTATTCTCTTCGGTATTGTGGTGACGGTGCTCGCATCCCTGGGATCCGCACGTTCCGCTACTGCGGTGACGCCATTGGAGGCATTGCGCCCGATTGAACTGACCGACAACCGTCGTTCCAGCCTCACGCGAGCCATAATCGGTATTCTGATGGTGGTGGTCGGTATCGCCATGGTGGTATTTTCCATCTGGCGGGTACAGGCCACCAATGGCGGCGAGGATGCGAGCAGCGATCAATTCACGATGATTCTGCTCGTAGCCATCGCCGGCGCCGCACTGGTGTTCCTCGGAATGGTGGTCACAGCGGTGTTCTGGATGCCGGCCCTCATGAAGGGCGTTGGAGCGTTGGCCTCGCTGACAGGACCTTCCGCAACGGTTGCGCACGCCAACATTCAGAAGAATCAGCGACGCATCGCAGCAACCGGTGCCGCTCTGCTCATCGGCGTCACCCTGGTTTCCACCATCGCAACCGGTGCCGCCAGCGCCAAAGAGACTATGAATGGTGCGCTCGCCACCCGTTATAGCGTCGACATCGTGGCCATGGGCGATGACATCAGCCAGCAAATGGTCAAGGATGTAGCCGACATCAACGGCGTGTCCGACACGTTGTATGCGCCGGCGGTTTCCGTGACCTTGGAGAAAGCGGATGGAACCCAGCCTACGTCCGCATTGCTGGTCGGCGTGAAGAATATCGATCAGGTCAAGCAGGTCATGCGTGCCAACTTGGGTAACGCCTCCATCGACAGTGATGGCGTGCTCATGCCAACATACAATGCGCAAACCGGCAAGGAACTGCAGTTCGCCAATGGTACGGCTGATTTCTCTACCGAATGGAACCAGGACGGCGACGCTACGCGTTCGCTGACATTGCAAGCAAACCAAGCCGACTACCGTCGCGTATCCGCACAGTATGGAGCTGTCGGATTCGTGGATGAAAGCCATTTCACCAATGGTGACCTCGATGCCGCCACCCATGTGCTGCTGGTCAAGGCGGATACTGACAAGTCGGGAGTTTCCGTTGACGGCATCTACAACGACATGCAGGCCGCATTGGAGAAGAGCACTGATGCGACAGTGACCGGACCGATCGCCGAACGCATCGTATGGGCGAAGATGATCGACTCCATGATGATGCTTCTGGTGGGATTGATCGCTGTGGCTGTGCTCATCGCACTTGTCGGCGTGGCGAACACGCTGTCCCTGTCGGTGATCGAACGCACCCGCGAATCGGCCACCCTGCGCGCCATCGGCATGACCCGCGGCCAGCTCAGGGCATCGCTCGCCATCGAAGCGCTGCTCATCTCGCTCGTCTCAGGCCTTGCCGGCATACTGCTTGGCACATTGTTCGGTTGGCTGGGCGCATACGTGGTGTTCAGTCTGTACGGCACCGTGGCATTCCCATTCGAATGGGGAATCAACGGCATTGTGCTTGCCGTGGCGGCTGTGGCAGCGTTGCTGGCCAGCATCGCACCTGCCCGTCGGGCGGTCAGGGTGCCGCCTGTCGAGGCGCTCGCTGAAGCTTAGGCGATAAACGGAATGCTCCTTCGAAAGAAGGAGCATTTTTGTTGCCGAATACGTTTTATGAAGATTTTATACGAGATGGTTTTCGTAGGCGAACACGACGGCTTGGACGCGGTCGCGCGCATTGATTTTCGACAGGATATGCGCGACATGCGTTTTCACGGTAGGCAGGCTGATGAACAGCTTGTCCGCGATCTCCTGATTCGACAGGCCATGCGCGATTTCGATGAGCACCTCGCGCTCGCGGTCGGTCAGTTCGTCCAATTCCGGATCGGTGTACATAGTTGCCGTCGAAGCGGAAGCGGACATTGCGGAAACGGGCGCTGCGGCGGCCGTTCCTGCGAAATCGCCATCCATCATCTTCTCTATAAGCCGTTTCGTGGCGGATGGCGCGATGATCGCGTTGCCTTGGTACACGGTGCGAATCGAATTGAGCAGCGTCTCCGGTTCCGTGTCCTTCAGCAGGAAGCCGGACGCGCCGGCGTTGATCGCGGCCATCACGTATTCGTCCAAATCGAACGTCGTCAGAATGATCACACGGGTATGCGCATCGTCAAGCGCGCTGCCATCGGGTGCGAAACGATGCTGCAACGCGCTGATCCGACGTGTCGCCTCAATGCCGTCCACACCGGGCATACGCACGTCCATCAGCACCACGTCGGGATGCAACGTCTCCGCCAAAGCCACCGCTTCCGCGCCATCGCGCGCCTGGCCGACAACCGCCATATCCGGTTGGGAGCCGATCACCATGGCGAAACCGGCACGTACCAATTCCTGATCATCGGCAATGACCACACGAATCTTCTGTTCTTCACTCATACTCTCCACCTTATCGGCATTGTTCCGCTCACAGCGCGAAACAAACCCTTAAATCTCCCTGAAAAACTTGAATCGGCTATCGAGACACGCGCTGCAGCTGCTCCTCCAGCGGTGCTGCGGGCCTCAACTGCAGTTCGCTCGCGCTACCGGCATGAGCGTCATCGCTGAAACCAGTCTCACGAAGCACTCCGAGCAGTTCGCGCATACGCTTAAGCGCGGCGCGCCCCTGTTCGCCAATGGCTTTGAACGCTGTGGAAATCTCGTCGGCGGTAGGCTCTTTGCCTTGTGTTTCGGCAGCGTCCAACATGCGGATACCATCGACGGCTTGACTAATCACGCTGTTCAACGTGGCGGTGACTTCAGCCTGAATGCTGGCACTGATACGGTCGCGTTCCATATTCGCCGCGAGAATACGCTGCTTCTCCTGCTCGGCCACCAGCGCCTCCTCTCGCGCCTGCAACACCAGTGCGTTTGAATCACTGGAGCGAGTCCAACGCGCCCATGCCATAATGCCGGCGCACAGTATCAACACCGCAACCGTATACATAACGCCGGTAAAAAACGCCGCAGTACTGCTTGACGCGGCTGAAACCGGTTTTGTCAAGCCCACGGAAGCGGTGATGGCGCCGAACAAGGTAATGTATCCGTGTTGATCGGCCGCGATTTTCAAGCCCATCAGCACCGAACAGGCGACAGCGGCAGGACCGGTCCAACGCCATGCGTGTTCGCGTCCATACAATACGGCTGAATACAGAGCACACAGCGAAGCTACGATATGTCCAACCTCAATCGATCCCAAAAACACCAATTGCACAACCGACAATACGAACACAATAAGCGCGCAAGTCTCGGGGAACCTGCGTCGAAGGGACAGCGCCAATATGCAGCAGGTAGCGATCGCATGAGAGAGCTGCGCAAGAGGTGAACTATCAAAAAAGAACGTAACCGACATGCGATTCAGCAGCATGACCAATACCACGGCACCAACGGAATCCATGAGCACATAATGGTGCTGCGTCCACGCGGAAACACGTTCCACCCAATTCGGCCCTCGCGAATTGGATGTATTTGCAAGTTCTACGGATTTCAGTTTCAACGATTTGAGCAAATCATGCAGATTGGGTGCGGTGATGCGCAAATGTTGCAGGGCATTCGAACGATGATCGCGACCGGTCGGTTGGTTGGTTTCCTGCGTCTGCTCCGATGGTTGATCTGGGATTCGCGCCGATATGTTAACGGCTGTGTGAGACGCGATTGCTTCGTCGGATAATCTCGCTTTGCTGGATATGGCAGTTGTGTTGCAAGATTCGGACTGTTCCGAGGCATACTGTTCGCCGGTTTCTTCTGTCACCTGTTCTTTACCGCCGTAAGGCAGGGTGGCCATGACTTCGAAGCCTCCGCCGAGTTGAGGGCCAGCCTGCAACGAGCCTCCGGCCGATTCGATGCGTTCTTTCATGCCCAGCAGGCCGTAACCTGGCGTATGCCCGTCGATATTGGCCGCCGCGCCATGACCATTGTCGGTGATGGTCAAAGTGAGCAAACCGTTGTTCCATGACTCTTTAATATGCACATCGACATGCGGCCCCGCATACTTGCGGATATTCGTCAGCGCCTCCTGCACTACATGGTAGGAAGCTATCGAGGCTTGTTCGCCGAGTTGTTCTGGGCTGGCGGTGCCGGTGATATTCCGTCGGATTCGAATGTCGGGGGAGACGTTTTGCGCTTGTTCCACAAGATTGCCGATATCGTTATAATCGGCGTGCGGTGAACCCCCGAATACTCCCAGAAGACGTTGCATGTCATGCAGTGCGCGTTCCGATTCGTGTCGAATCGTCTCCATGGTGTTTCTGGCCACCGCGGGATCATGCGTGCCTGCATAGCGACCGCCATCAGACTGCACGATGATGATTGACAGGGTGTGCGCCACCACATCGTGCATGTCACGTGCGATGCGTGCGCGTTCCGCCAACGCGGCGATATCGCGTTCATTCTGGTCTCGCGCGGCGATTGCCTCATTGCGTTCCCGCATCATGCAAACGGTTGCCAGACGGGCACGCTGCCAGAACGCTACAATGACGGTGGAAATAATGCATACTTCGAAAATCGGCGTCAGTACCAGCATGTATTGCGCCATCATGTCGGCGACTTCCGACATGGATGTTCCTGTGTAGATGGAACCGAGAGTGTCTTTCGTGACCATAACGCCATTTGGATTTGGGTCATTCCAGCTGCTCCATGTATGCACTTTGCCTCCGGTGAGCAATGGTCCATTGGTCATGGTCCATGCCACCAGCGCCGAAGCCAGAAGACCGATGATCAACGCCAGAATAATGAAGGCTTTCGTGTTTTTGGGATTGCCGTAGACGATCACCGAATACAGCATGAACAATGCCAGAATATCGGCGCCCAACAGGCAAGGGCCGAATATGAGATGCGCCAAGGTCCATGCCACGCAGAGCAACGCTCCGGTCTGCGGCCACCATCGACGGATCAGCAGTGGAATAAGCATTGCCGCTTCCCATGCCATCTGCGTGGAAGGCTTAAGGTCAAACAGCAATCCCGGATTATAGGTGATGCCGCCGGTCACGCCGAACAGCAGAACACCTATAACAAGCGTGATGATGAGATCGCCGGCGAAAACATGGCCATGCATCCATGACAAGAGACGCTGTTTGAAATTCGACATACGTTCCACCCTAGCGCCAGATATGCTGTGACGCCATCATGCGCGGGAATGAAATAGCGGTAAGATAAAGCCGCTTTTGTGAGGTAAGGTTGTCTCCGCATGTGGGTGAGATGGAAGCCATCAAAAAGTCACTACCCGCATTGAACATGCCGATGATGCCAAAGGGAAGGTGAATGCATGACGTTGCTGAGCGAATACTACGTGCCCGGATTGCATATTGAGGATCGTTCCATCAAGGTGCCGTTGGATTGGACGGGCCACGAGCCTGGTCATGGGTTCGATGGCGAATCGATCAGCCTGTTCTACCGTGTGGTCACCGCTCCCGAATATGTGCATGATGATCTTCCGCTGCTCGTGTTCCTGCAGGGTGGTCCCGGTGGTTCCGGTCCGCGTCCGCTCGGTCCAAGTTCCGATGGTTGGATTGAGGAGGCCATCAAGCATTTCCGCGTGGTGTTGCCGGATCAACGTGGTACGGGGCGTTCGTCCCGCGTCGATACGCATGTGATTGAGGGCATGGACGGCGACGGCAAGGCCGGTGCCGCGTTTTTGAAGCGCTTCCTCGCCGATTCGATCGTTCGTGACTTCGAGCATCTGCGTCGTACCGAATTCGGGGGCGCACGTTGGGTCACGCTTGGTCAAAGCTATGGCGGATTCCTGACGCTGACATATCTTTCGCTGTTCCCGCAAGGGGTTATCGCCAGTTTCACCACGGGCGGCATTCCTCATGTTCCCGCCGATGCGACCGACGTGTACCGTCATACGTTCCCGCGCATGGCGGCAAAGACGAAGCAGTTCTACGAGCGTTACCCGATCGATGTCGAACGTGCCGCGGCCGTCGCCGACATTCTGCAGTCGCGCAAGGTCGCATTGCCGAACGGCGATCCGCTCACGGTGGAACGCTTCCAATGCTTGGGATCCGATTTCGGCATGAAGCCAAGTTTCGAACGCGTGCATTGGATTCTTGACCAGGCATTCCTCGACGGCGACGGTTCGGCCTCGACCTCGGCGGAACTGTCTGACGAATTCCTGTCTTCCGTGATGGATGCGACCTCGTCTCGCCCGCTGTACTGGCCGTTGCAGGAGTTCATCTACGCCAACGG
>OMEI01000593.1_pt1 | contig 18349 bp, 10 predicted proteins | sample 1645381 | NCBI WGS metagenome assembly OMEI01 (sample SAMEA103958119, study PRJEB25191) | human gut metagenome | biome: human-associated habitat [ENVO:00009003]; feature: intestine environment [ENVO:2100002]; material: feces | place: Germany | collected 2013/2015 | reverse complement strand
CGTCGCGCGGGTCGCGACCGGGCTTCTTGAGCTCGTTGACAATGTCGATGAGCGTCAGGGTACCGCAGTCCAGGTCGCTTGCCAGCGCCGAGATACTGCCCAGACGGCGCTCGATGTCGGGCACGCCGCCACGGCTGAGCTCGCTTGCTTTAACGCCGGCGCGTTCCAGGACGGACGTGGCCACCTCGTAGCTCTCGGGGTGGACGCTTGTCGCGTCGAGCGGGTTCTTGCCGCCGCTGATGCGCAAAAAGCCTGCAGCGTTGAGATATGCCTTGGGTCCCAGCTTGGGGACCTTCTTAAGCTGGCGGCGATCGGTAAAGGCGCCGTTTTCCTCGCGGTAGGCCACGATGTTTTTGGCCACGCTCGGCGTAATACCCGATACGTATCCCAGCAGACTTGCGCTCGCGGTGTTTACGTCGACACCCACGCGGTTAACGACGTCCTCCACCACGTGGCCCAGAGTGCGCGAGAGCTCGGCCTGGTCAAGGTCGTGCTGGTACTGGCCAACGCCGATGGACTGGGGCGGGATCTTGACGAGCTCTGCCAGCGGGTCCTGTAGACGGCGGCCCAGGCTCATGGCGCCACGCACGGTGACGTCCAGATCGGGATACTCTTGGCTGGCGAGCTCGGAGGCGGAGTACACCGACGCGCCGGCTTCGTTAACGATGGTGTAGCGAAGGCTGGGCGCCTGCTCGGCGATGAACTCCGAGACGACTTCCTCGGTCTCGCGGCTGGCGGTGCCGTTGCCGATGACGATGGTGTTGACGCTGTCCTTCTTGACGAGGCGGGCGAGCTCGCGCTTGGTGCCGGCGACGTCGTGGCGCGGCTTGGTGGGGTAGACCACGCCGTGGTCGAGCAGCTTGCCGGTCTCGTCCATAACGGCGACCTTGCAGCCGGTGCGGTAGCCCGGATCGAGCGCGAGCACGCGGGCGCCGCGCACGGGGCGTGCCGAGAGCAAGCCTTCGAGATTCTTGGCAAAGACGTTGATGGCTTCGGTCTGGGCACGAACGGTGAGCTTGGCGCGGGCCTCGCGCTCCAGCGAAGGGGCCATGAGGCGCTTGTAACCGTCGGCGATGGCGGCATCGAAGACGGGCGCGAAGACGCCCTGGCGGCGGGGCCAACGGCTGCCGAGGCGCGCCGTCGCGACAGCACCGTCGACGTTCACGTGCACGCGGAGTTTGCCCTCGCGCTCACCGCGGTCGATAGCCAGCACGCGGTGGTTGGGTATACGGCGCAGCGGCTCGTCAAAGTTGTAGTAGGGCTCGTAGGGAGTCTTTTCGGCGGGGTCGGTGGCCTCGACGACGATGTCGGCGGTGTTTTGCGTAAAGGCGCGCAGGTCGGCGACGTTCTCGGGGTCCTCGGCCACCGTCTCGGCCACGATGTCCGCCGCGCCGGCGAGCGCCTTCTCGGGCGTGTCGAAGCCGGCTTCCTCGTTGACGTAGGCCGCGGCGGCGTCGAGTGCGCTGCCCTTGGCCGAGGCCTGCATGATGATCATGTTGGCGAGCGGCTCCAGGCCGGCCTCGCGGGCCTTTTGCGCGCGGGTCATGCGCTTTTTGCGGTAGGGCTTGTAGAGGTCCTCGACACGCTGGAGCTGCGTGGCCTCGCGAATCTGCTGTTCGAGTTCGGGCGTGAGCTTGCCCTGGGCGTCGATGAGCAGAATGACGTCCTCTTTACGCTGCTCAAGATTGCGCAGGTAGGACAGACGCTCGTCGAGTGTGCGCAGGGCGACGTCGTCCATGCCGCCCGTGGCTTCCTTGCGGTAGCGCGAGATAAAGGGGATGGTGTTGCCCTCGTCGATGAGCTTGACGGCTGCCTCGATGTTGGCGGCCTTAAGGTTGAGCTCGTGGGCAAGCTGGGCGATAAGATCCATGGGACTCCTTGCATTTAAGGTGCGTTTGCAGCACAGAGCTACCAAGGATACCACCCGTCCCAAAAGACTGTTTTGGGGTTGCGCCACGAAAGGGGCCTATCTACTACGTTTGAACCGTATGGGTCGACCATCCCCCGGTTTTCCGAAAATACGCAACCTGTCTACCTGCACTGATAATTGTTCTCGGGGGAAGCGGGCACTGCGGGGCGCGGCAACGGCGCGCGATTTCCGCGTCGCAGCGCTACCCTGATGCTGAATGCCGGGACGATGACCCACTGACCTGCTGACGCCTCTTCGGCCGTCCTCAAATCCGACCTGTCTCGCCCCGGCATCCGCGTCCCGGAGTCCTGCCATGACCTAATAGGAGCATGAGCGCGGACAATCGGACAAGCCAATTGGATTGTAGCGCTCCCGTCAGTGCAATGTCTGGGAGACCCGGGCGCGGAGCAGGCGGCAGACCGAGGGGAGCGAAAATGGAAGGCGAAACGGTCATCGCGGGCGTCGACACGCACAAGGACGTGCATGTCCTGTGCCTGCTCGACGGCCTCGGGAGGAAGATCTGGAGCGGGAGCTTCGGGGCCGACCCCGAGGGCTACGACAGGCTGGCGGAGGCGATAGGCGACCCGGGGAGCTGCATGGTCGTCGGCGTCGAGGGCACGGCATCGTACGGGGCCGGGCTGACGAGGAGGCTCGTGGAGCTCGGGTACAACGTCGTCGAGGTGCTCAGGCCCAAGAGGGACAAGGTGAGGCCCGGCGAGGGGAAGAGCGACCCGCTGGACGCCGAGCGCGCGGCGCGCAAGGCGGCGTCCGGGAGGGGCTGCTCCGTGCCGAAGTCGCAGGACGGCTGGGTCGAGGCGGTGCGCCAGCTCTACGTCGCGCGCAGGCTGGCCGTCGCGACGTGTTAGCGCTAATCTAAAATTGACCACTTTCGCAAACGCATCTCGCCGAATGCGCTAACGCGCTTTCGCCGACCCCGCTAACGTACTTTCACCAACTGCGCTAACGGAACTATGCTCCGATCGGGTATCCGACCCGGGAGGAGCGGGATATGGAGCGAAACGTAATGGGAGAGCTGAACGTCTACAGGGGGTCCGGCGCGAAGCCGAACTTCAGCGAGATCGCGAGGAGGCACGGCATGGACCGGCACACGGTCGCCAAGTACTGGCGGGAGGGCGAGTCCGCCGCCGACGGGAGGTCCGCGAGGGGCAGCGCCTTCGACCCGCTCGAGGAGGTGATCCGCGCGAAGGCCCAGCTGCCCGGGATGACCAAGATGGCAGTCTACGCGTTCCTGCGCGAGGGCCGCGGGGAGGGGCTGCCCGGGTACGGCGCCTTCACCGCGTGGTGCCGGGCCCGCGACGTGCCCTTCGGGGGCGCGGGCGGCCGCGAGCCGCACCCGCGGTTCGAGACGCCCCCGGGCAGGCAGCTGCAGTTCGACTGGAAGGAGGGCATGAGGCTCGTCGACTCGGAGGGCGAGGTCTTCGAGTTCAGCGTGTTCACCGCGACGCTCGGCTACTCCCGGAAGCACCGCTTCATACCGGTCAGGAGCCGCACGCTCGACGACCTGCTGTCCTGCCTGCTCGCCACCTTCACCCGCCTCGGCGGCGTCCCGGAGGAGTGCATCACGGACAACATGTCGTGCCTGGTGACCGTCTCGGGCCGCAGGAGGACCAGGCAGGAGAGGGCGTGGCGGTTCGCGCGGGAGGCCGGCTTCGAGCTCAGACTCTGCGCGCCGCGCTCGCCGCAGACCAAGGGCAAGGACGAGTCGGCCAACCGCTTCCTGAACCGCCTGCTCGCCTACGGCGGCGAGTTCACCGGGTGGAGCGGCCTCGCCGAGGCGGTGGCCCGGGTCGAGGCCCAGGCCAACTCGGAGCCGAACCGCACCACCGGCCTGCCGCCCGACGCGCTGTTCATGCGGGAGAAGGAGAGCCTGCGGCCCATCGGGAACCTCCGGCTCCTCGAGTCGATGGTGGGCGACGTGAGCGTCCAGACCGTCCCGCCGACCATGCTCGTCAGGGCCGCCGGCAGGGAGTGGTCCGTGCCCAGGCGCTGCATCGGCCGGCGCGTGAGCGTCATAGCGATGCCCGGCGGCCAGGTCGTTGTGAGGATGGCCGGCGAGGAGGTCGCCGTCCACGACGCCGCGTCCGGGCCGTCGAGGCCCATCAACTACGACCCCGACCACTATGGGCAGGCCCTCGAGGGGAAGCGGGGCCTGGCCGACGCGGACATCGCCGAGGCCGCGCGCGCCAACCTCGCGCTGCTCGACTCGCTCGGAGGGGCGTGATGGGCGCCGTCGCGGAGGGCAGCCCCTCGATCAGGGCGCAGGCGAACCTCTCCGCGCTCGGGCTGCACGAGATGGCGGCGTCCCTGCCCGACTACGTGAGGATGGTCGCCGCGGGCGAGCGGGGCTTCGCCTCCGCCCTCGAGGAGATGACGCGCGTCGAGGTCGCCGCCCGGGAGGTCAGGATCACCAACCAGCGCATACGTTCGTCGGGGTTCCCCTACGTCAAGGGGCTGGCGGACTTCGACTGGGACTTCCAGCCGTCGGTCCCGCGCGCAGAGATCGAGGAGCTCGCGACCCTGAGGTTCGTCGAGCGGGCCGAGAACGTCCTGTTCGTGGGGAGCCCCGGCGTGGGCAAGACGCACCTCGCCGTCGCGCTGGGCATCGAGGCCGTCAGGGCGGGGCGCGAGGTCAGGTTCGTGGACTGCGCCCGGCTCGTCGAGGACCTGGAGGACGCCTCGTCGCGCGGCATCCTCAAGAAGAGGCTCAAGTACTACGCCCACTCGAGGCTGCTGATCATCGACGAGCTCGGCTACCTCGACGTCGGCAGCGCGGGCGCGGACCTGCTGTTCCAGCTGATATCGACGCGCTACGAGCAGCGCTCGACGATCATCACCACCAACGTGGGGATCAGCGGCTGGGGCAGGGTGTTCGGGGACGACGTGGCGGCGAGCGCGATCGCGGACAGGGTGTGCCACCACTGCCACCTGGTCAAGATAACCGGCAGGTCCTACAGGCTGAAGGACCTGCCGAGGGACGGCCCCGTCAAGCCGTGACCGGAATCGGTGAAAATACGTTAGCGCAACCGGTGAAACCGCCTTTGCGCGAACGGCGCGCCTGTTTAGCGAAACTGGTGAAAAATAGATTGACGCTAACAGACCTCTCCCGCGAGCTCGTCGCCCACGCCGTCGGCGCCGGCGCCGACAGCTGGTGCGAGGGCCAGTGGGAGACATCGCCGGCGCAGCCCGAGGAGCTGCCGACCCAGCCGGTCGGGACCGTGGTCGAGCAGATCGCCCCGCCCAGGACGAAGCCCGGTTTCGAGAGGTTCGACTTCGGGAGGGCCGAATGATGGCGGGCGCGGGGGCGAGCCCCTACGAGCTCGCGAGCGACGCCGCGTCGAGGCTCGGGATCGCCGTCGGGGCGGAGGAGCTCGCGACCCTCGCCTCGGACCTCGACCTCGGCGACGGGGAGATGGCCGCCGTGGCCGCCACCTTCTCCTACCTTGCGGAGAAGAGGAGGCTCGCCTCCATCGAGACGCTGCTGAGGCTGAGCAGGCTGCCCAGGCGCGAGCCCAAGACCTTCGAGGGCTTCGACTTCTCCAGGATCCAGGGCCGGGACGCGGCCGCGCTGGGCAAGCTCCCGTCGCTGGCCGACCTCTACGCGCACCGCAACGTCGCCTTCGTCGGGCCCGGCGGCATAGGGAAGACGCACCTCGCGCAGGCCTACGGGCGCGAGTGCTGCATGCGGGGGCTCAAGACCTACTACATAAAGGCGACCGAGCTCAGGGACAGGTTCCAGAAGGCCGTCCAGCGGGGAAACACCTCGCGGGTCGTCTCCTCGCTCGTCAAGCCGTCGTGCCTCATCGTGGACGAGGTGGGGAGATGCGTCTACGACAGGCCGTGCACCGACCTGTTCTTCGATGTCGTCGACAGGCGCTACGAGAAGGAGGGGCCGAACGCGATGGTCCTCACGAGCAACATCGCCCCGAGCGGGTGGGATGAGTTCTTCACGGGCGACGACACGCTCCTCTGCGCCCTCGACAGGCTGTTCGACAAGGCGTCGGTGTTCGTGATGCGGGGCCCGAGCTACCGCGGCAGGGGGCTCGACACCTACTCGGTGGAGGCCGTCCCCCAGGCGGTGAAGGTGAGGGGGATCCAGCCCGAGGGGATGTAGGGAAGCGATAGGAAAGTCATAGATGCGGGCGTGTTGGCTAAAATGGGTCGGCCGGGATTGGTCAATCTCGGCCGACTATATTTGGCTAAATTATTCCGACGCTAACAGGGTATTGTGAACAGTAGTAAAAGGGCGTCATTTGCTGATCTATTTAACTCTCATTCTTGCGTAGGAAATGACATCCATTTCTCTTTCCCAAATATGGGTGAGGTTGAAATTACGTCGATCACGCGGGCGAACTTGTCTTTGCTGCGCAGGGCTCGAACAAAGGGATGCCCGGGCCTTATTGTCAGCTGCCCTGATTTCGAAAGAGAAGCCATCGCTATTGTGCTCTTGGCGGCGCTGGAGAACTTGATGACTGGTGAACCTCGCCAAGGACTTCATAAGGTTCAGATTGGCGATAAGGTCGCGATCGGAAACTGTGTCGTCAAGATTACCTCGATTGACGAAAAAGCAGTCAGATTTTCTTCTCAAGATGAATCGCTTGGCCTCAGCAGAGAGGTGAGGGAGTTTCCGCTTGCCCACAACGCTTCCGCTGCCGCGGAACTCTCGTTGACGCGAAGCACGAAAAAGCGCAAGCGTAATTCATGGCGTAGAGAAGAGGAGCTTTACCAATCACTTGCCCCAGCACTCAAAAACGTTCTGAATCAATGCGGTAGAACCGTCCAACCAGTTGGTTACGTTACTTCCCCATCCCAATACGCGAATGATGCGCCGACTGCTATCTGTAGGGGCAAGGTGCAGATAGCAGGCCGAGAATACGACCTAAACGAATTAATGCCAGTGACTTACATTGACCAAAGCGGCAAGGAGCACTGCGGCTTTAAATGGCCTTTCGCATGTACTCCATCCATTTTTATTGGCCCGCGCGTAGACGGTGTGGGCAGCATTTCTCAAATTATCGATGCCTCTATGGACGAATCACTTCCTGTTGACTTTATATCCCTGAACATATCAACTCCCGATTTGATGAACACGACACTGTTGAGCGACATTTTAGATTTAAAAGATTGCGGAATTGGGGCTATTTGCTTCTGCGACCGTTGGACGATGGACCGTTTGCGTCAACTGGGAGACCGAGGTTTCTTATTTTTTGACTGGGATGACTGCAATGCCGCACTGCTATCGGATCGTCCGGTTCTGTCTGATATCCAACGCAGGATTCTTGACGCACCAAGTGAAATTGTGTGTCCGGTAGCTGATGAGCGGGCAGGTTTAACCCGTGCTGCCGAGATCGTGTACAAGACATTGGGTAGCATTGATGTGGATGATGACGATGTCCTCGGGGCGATCCAAGACATCTATGTTGTTTTGGGGTCTGCAATCCGAATGACGGAAGCGCCTGACAAACAGTATAGTGATTTGCAGTGTGACATTATCAACTCCGCGCGTAAATTGATCGAAGACTCGAGAGTTTTGATGCTCCCTGATTACAATCTGCTCGTTGAGGCATGCGGCATTTTAACTGCTGTATTTAGAGCGGGACATCGAATGCCAAAAGAACAGGTCATATACGATTTAATCGTCGACGGTATTGAGGATGACTTGTCTACCATTCTTGTTGTTGACAGAAATCGGGTTGACGAAGTCTATGCTTATTGGGCAAAGGAACTTGAGCTAAACGAATATAGCGTGAAGCAATTTAAAGTGATTGCGGTAAGAGACTATCTGCGAGGAAAATATCTCGGCAGCCAGGACCGAGTTATTTTTAGCGGATGGTATGACAAGGGGACTATGGTCAAGGCCCTTCATGCTGGTTTGGCGAACAATGTCTATCTCGTTCTCTATGGATATGAAGATGGAAACGGTGGACTAGAAGTTGGTTGGCGGACAAATGCCCGCTTGCAATGGAATGAAATGACAAACCGTTGTCTCGAGGTGTCGGATAAGACGTTGGATGCGTTAGACATTTCGCCGCTTAAGAGAGTTAATAGAGTTTTGTCGCCAAAACGGGTGAGAATACCGGTTAAAACTGAAGAAGCTTGCGATGAGCAACCATCGTCTTTTGTTAGCAAATTAGAGGAAAAGCGAATTAACAAAGACGTCGCAAAAGACGGAGAAGAGTCTGTTCTTGCAACGCCGGTACTGTTTCATGATGGAACCCACGTTTGGCTTAGGGCAAAGACTTCGGCTAGGAAGGGTGGCCGCCTTCTTGTTATCAGCAATTGTCTTGCTGGAAAAAGTGCGGAGCCTGAACAGAAATCCGCTTCGGCCCTTCTTCCTGGAGACGTGGTTCTGCGAACTCATTCAGATAAGTCGTATATAAAAAGGGAATCTGAAAGGTCCACGGAAAACTACGACAATGTGCTGGCTGCGGCGCATAAATGGCGTGAGCCAATTAAGGATGCACGTATGGCTGGATACACAGATGCCGAAATAGTAGACAAGATTTACTCAGAGGTGTCGGAAACGCGAACGAAAAGCGCGGTCCGAGCTTGGGTGAGAGGAAGAAATATTGCACCGCAAGCGAAGGAGGACGTGCGGGCGATATTTGTTGCGCTTGGTTTTTCGATAACCGACGAAGAATTAAATTCTATTGAGCATGCCGTCTCTGCTATTAGGAACAAGCACCGTGCGGTCGGTAGAATTGCAGTGAAAGATATGGTCGCTGCGTTTATTCGCGATTTAACCAAATATGGTCTTGATAGCGCGGTTGCCGGTTTCGACGAGCGCCATGAGGCAGGCGATATCGAACTGCTCAGAGTTGCTTTAGTTGGCGATCAAAAAGATGTGGCGATTAATCGCGCTGACGTTTTGTAGGGAGTGCTTTTAGATGAATGCAAAATTCGATGACGCTATTGATGAAGAGCTCAGGAACCGGCTGTATAAGTCTGTGCATGAGGAGTTTGTTGGGCCGATGGACCCAGACTCTGAAGAAATACTTGACGAGCGTGATTCTCCGGCGGGTCGGTATCATGCTGGAGTCTTGCACCCAAGGGGCGCTCACGTTGATGTCGCCCAAGGGGAGAGCGCCGGCAGAGAAGCGGATACGGTTCTGGATGAACGCAATGAGGGCCCTGCTCGCGACGGAGGCTCGCCAGATATAGCGGATGCCTCAGACGTGGGCGAGGCTTTACCTGACGAGGACTATGAAGAGCCAGTCGCGCTATCTAACGCACGTGCACAGTCTGCCATTAGCATGACCGTGGCAGTTCGGCCGGGAGACGTCCTATCGGCCGATATCCGTTGCGCAAAATATGTCCGAATCAAAGTCGACGACAAGAGCCATTTTAAACGCGTTCCCGTGCACTTTGTTTTCAAATCGGGAGACCTTGCAATTCCAAGCGGACGTCATGATGATGTCAAGCGCGTTTACAGGTTGGGGAAAGAGCATCTCGAGCTATGGCTCGTTTACCGTCGTGCTATTTCCGGCGGTGTAGTGCTCACGGTGGCTGTATGTAATACGGACAACGCAACGGGCAATCGGTCCGATGATGATCTCAAGTGTTATTACCAAACTTATTTAAGAATTAGCTCTAGCAGTGGCCTTATTCCGCCGGTATGGAATCAGGCAAATGATGTTGCATCAGCGGAAGATGCGACAAAACGACTTATCTATCGCAATATTCGAAACTATGCGATAGGGCATGGGTGTGCAACTCGTTGGGATGATAATCGGCCTGTATTATGGGCTGAAACTCAGATTATTCCAACTGCCGAAACGCGCTCAATGAAGCCAATTCACCCGTCTATGGAAAACGTGACCTTATCGATTGAAGATTTTGGCAATCCTGACCATTGGGAAAATACGCTCGGATCGATGCGGCTTTTATGCAAGAAATATGGTCAGTGGATTTTTGAAATAACGGCTGAATCCGAAGGGCTGTCCGAGTGCTACCAGACGGCAGCGCAGGATAACTTGTCCCAGTGCGAAGCATGCCTTAATCGCATTAAAGAGGGCATCAGTGTACTCGAGACTGATCCTATAGCAAGAAAAGCGTTCATAATGGCTAACGAGGCAATGTATGAACAGTTCTTGCATTATAGCGTTGTCTCAGGAGAGCGTGGCGGCCTTGATGAGCCCCTTGGATACACGCGCAGTTGGAGGCCCTTTCAGCTGGCCTTTATTTTGATGAATATCAGATCGATGGTGGATGAGACATGCGAAGACAGGAAAGTCGTCGACTTGATCTGGTTCCCAACTGGCGGAGGTAAAACGGAGGCATACCTGGGGCTTTCTGCGTTCGTGCTAATTTGGGAACGTCTGTCGCATAATGAGAGTAAAGGCGTTACCGTATTTATGCGTTACACCTTGCGTCTTCTAACTTCACAACAGTTTGATCGTGCATCTTCACTTATCTGCTCTCTTGAGGCGATGAGGCGTCGAGAATCCGAGCTGCTTGGTAGCCGCGAGTTCAGAATTGGGTTATGGGTTGGTAAAGATGCAAGCCCGAATAATCGTCACGACGCCAAGGAAAAGAGGCTGACTTATGTTGACAAAGAAGAGGGCCTCAATCCATTTCCTGTGCGCAAATGCCCATGGTGCGGGAGCAGCTTTGAAGATGATCGTAGGGCGTCTTATGTACGCCAGCGGGGGACTGAAAAACTGCTATTTGTATGCCCGAATCCTGAGTGCGAATATTCGAAAGGCGACGGACTGCCTTTGGATGTCGTCGATGAGGAGATTTATCAAAACCCGCCATCACTTCTTGTCGGAACAATTGATAAGTTCGCCATGCTGCCCTACCGTCACGAAGCCTTTGCTTTGTTCGGAATTGACAATGGCAGAAGGGGCCGTCCTCCCAAACTGATCATCCAAGATGAGTTGCATTTAATTTCTGGGCCGCTAGGGTCGATGGCGGGCCATTACGAAACCCTTGTTTCTGCGCTTTGCGAGCGCACCGATGCCTCTTCCAAGATCTTGCCAAAGATCGTTGCTTCGACAGCGACGGTTAGCAGAGCTAAGGAGCAGTGCAATCAGTTGTATGCCTGTGGGGAAGACAAGGTGTTTCAATTTCCGCCTTCAGGGATAGACTACGACGACTCTTTCTTTTCCTATGAAGACAAGGAAGCTCGAGGTCGCCGATACGCCGGTTTGTTTATCCCGACTTTGAATGCTGCTTCGGCAAATATACGCCTCTATGCAGACCTTCTTTGGGAGCCTGCAACATGGAATGATGTTACTGATGAACAAAAAGATCCTTATTGGACCATCGTTGGCTACTATGGGACAACGAGAGAACTTGGACAAGCCGTCACTTGGATGGGCGGTGATATTCCGGAACGACTTCACGAACACAAGTAGCGTGCGGAGCGAGTTGGCGATAAATCCGTGCGGTATATCAACGTGGCGAAAGAGCTGACGGGTCGTAAGGATGCCGACGAGGTGAGAAAGGGCTTAGACAGCCTCACTATTTCATATCCTTCAAGTAAGGCTGTTGACCTTTGTTTTGCGACTAATATGATTTCTGTAGGCTTGGATGTCGGGCGTCTTGGGCTGATGGTTGTCGAGGGCCAGCCTAAGACAACGGCAGAATACATTCAGGCAAGTAGTCGTGTTGGCCGCGGTAAGGCCAAGGGCATTGTGTTTGTTGTTTATAGTGCTACGAAGCCACGCGATCGTTCGCATTACGAGAATTTTGCAATGTATCACAATGGGTTTTATCAAAATGTTGAGCCATCTAGCGTCACCTCATTTTGTAGACAGGTCCGCGATCGTGCTCTGTTCGGAACCTTGATCGGTATTTATCGGTCGGTGGACGAAGAAGATTCCGAGGCGTTCCGAAGCCCCGAGGAAAGGGCTTTTTCACTTGCGGCGGAAACGATACTATCTCGAATCGAAAAGGTTGACCCTCATGAGCTTGCTGGTGCCAAACAGGATATAGAAGCCATTCGCGCCATTTGGCAAGAGAGTGACTATGACCGATGGTTCGAACTTAAGCCGGATAATCTTGATCGGCCGACTCCTCTTATGCATCCTTCGGGAAGCAAGACGAGCGATGCATGGAGCGGGGGAACGTTTGATGTTCCGACTTCGATGAGAAGCGTTGACGCTCAATGCAAGCTGCGGATTGTAGGCTCATATGGCGAATATTACGAGAGGGAGGCGGAATGTAATGCCTAGATTCAATGCTGGAAATACTCGCAAACAGGGAAGAGGAAAAAGTTATTCGCTTCGCATGGGCCAGATGTTCGGGCCGTATAGCGTTGGCGCAATTTACCCGTGCGATGCCAATACTACGGTAATGATTGCTGGCCTTGATGCTTATGAGCAACAGGTAAACAAGGGGGCCCTGGAGACAATTGCAGATTCAAGGCTGAAAAGATACGTTGGAGTAAATAGGTTGTATGCGCCTCCAGTTGATGACGGGCACCACGGCGGTTTCGTCCCAGCGCTTCGTTTTCCCAACTGGTTGTATTGCCCACGATGCGGTCAAATGCAATACAAAGAGTCGACCAATGTAAGTACACAGATTCGATGTGAGGCTTGTTCAAAAAAATTTAAGCGCGATATTAAGCTCATTCCAGAGCGTTTTGTCGTCGTGTGTCCACATGGCCATATCGATAATTTTCCCGTTATGCAGTGGGTGCATAACGGAACAGACATTGATCCGAAATCAAGAGAACATGTTGTAAGCAGAAGGACCATGGGCGGAAGTACGACCATGGGCGATATCGTCTATCAGTGCACTTGCGGAGCTCGTAAATCGCTCCACGGGGCTAATAGACCAGAAGGACTTAACAAGATAGGGTATCACTGTAGCGGCAGGCAGCCATGGCTAAACCGTATTTCCAAGCAGCAATGTTCTTGCGACGGGAAAGACCTTCGCGTCGTTATTATGGGCGCAACGAACGTATGTTATCCAGATGTGGTCAGCTCGGTGCTCATCCCCGATGCATTGGATGAGCGGGTGAAGAAAGTTGCCGATGAGCAGTTTACTACGATGCTCGACTTCGATCGAAAAGGTGATTTGGACGCAGCGTTATCGTTAATTGCAAGCATGGGCGGAGTCGACCCGGAAGACTTGCGCCTGGCTTATCAACGAAAGAAAACTGAAGGGGACTCTGGACAATCCAATATCGAGTATCTTCATGACGAGTACCTGACGCTGCGAGATCCTAAGATTAGGAAAAGTGGCGAATTTGTCGGTCGTGCCGTTGATCCCAACGAATACGAGTCGCCGTTAATCCGTAACTACATAGCGGGTGTATCCCTGATAGACACTTTGACCGTAACCCGGGCTCTCGTCGGGTTCACCAGATTGAACCCTGAATACAACGATCTGAAGAGTATGGAGGAAAGGCGAAGAGAGCTTTCGAGAAAACGACTTGACTGGACGCTTGCAAACCAAACCGTTGGTGAGGGAGTGTTTGTCGAATTCGACCAGAGCGTTTTGGAAGAGTGGTGTGCGCGCCCCGAGGTTGCTGCCAGAATCGAGGTAATGCAGGAAAACCTTAATAACGCGATAAAAAGTCGTAATGCTAGGCCTAGGGAGATCAATCCCCTGTTCGTCGCCATTCACACTTTTTCTCACATAGTTTTGCTGGGTATCAGCGAGGTCTGCGGTTATTCGGCCGCATCTCTTCGTGAAAGAGTGTATTGCCAAGCGTACCTAGAGGATGGCGCCGAGGAGTTCGAGGACATGCACGGCGTTCGCGTCGGGAGATGGTTCTCTGGGCGGCTTGGTCAGATCCGGGGAGCCGGGCAGGTTCGAAGAGATTCTAAACAATTCCATGCAGAAAGCTACTTGGTGTTCAGATGACCCTGTCTGTATTGAATCGCGGGGCCAAGGGCTTGACTCTTGTAATCTGGCAGCTTGTTATAACTGTGCACTTGTTCCAGAAACCGCCTGTGAAAACGGCAACAGGTTTCTCGATAGGGCTCTAATCGTAGGTACGTTCGACATGCCAACGACTGGCTTATTTAGTGCTGATCTTTACAATGCCCTTTGAGGTAATTGGAACAGGAATTAGACTGCTCAAACGCTTGTTTAAATGTGGGCTAGCGAAAGCTGGCCCACTAGTTAATTGAAGATCATAAAGGCTATTCGGCTAAATATGTCCGCATGCGCATTTAGTTTACTGTCATGCAGTCACTATTGCCATGCGTTGTGATACACCTTAAGCTAGTGATTCGCTGTGTCAATTAGCGGACAAATCGTCCGCAGTTTATTCCGATTGGATAGCATGTTAGACGTAAAAGGGGAGATAACTGCAAAGCGTAAAGAGCTTGCGTTAACTCAAAAAGAGTTTGCCGCTGCCCTTGGGATGGGGCCAAATGGTGATAGGACTGTGCGCCGTTGGGAGACGGGGGAAACTTGTCCTTCTGCAGCTGAGCTGGCTTTTATTCGCTCCTTTGGCCATAAGGCTCCATTTGCACAAGGCGATCGCAAGGACGCCCCCTTTACTTATATTGACCTCTTTGCGGGTATCGGTGGCATACGTATGCCCTTTCAAGAATTGGGCGGCAGGTGCGTTTTCTCTTGCGAGTGGGATAGGTTCGCGCAGAAGACCTATCGTATGAATTACGGGGACACCCCTGCGGGAGATATCCACGAGGTCCGCTCGGAAGACATTCCGGATTTTAATGTGCTGCTAGCAGGCTTTCCGTGCCAGCCCTTTTCGCTTGCAGGTGTGTCAAAAAAGAAATCTATGGGCAGGGCGACGGGATTCGAAGACAAAACTCAGGGTACTTTATTCTTTGAAGTTGCTCGCATTCTGCGCGATAAGAAGCCGGATGCTTTCCTGCTTGAGAACGTTAAGAATTTAACGAGCCATGACCATGGCAAAACCTTCAAGATTATTATGCAGACGCTTGAAGATGAACTGGGTTATGACGTCCATTACAAAGTGCTCGACAGTAGAAATTGGACTTGCCAACACCGTGAGCGCATTTATATTGTCGGCTTCAAGAAAAAGACTCCATTTGACTGGAATCAGCTTGATATGGGGTCTGGTGGTCATACTGTTAAGGAGATCCTTGTAGACAGCCCGGATAATCGATACATTTTGTCAGATAAGTTATGGGACTATTTGCGTGCTTATAAGAAAAAGCATCAAGCGGCTGGCAATGGATTTGGCTATAGCACAGTGGGTCCCGACGACACCACACGTACCCTTTCAGCGCGATATCATAAGGACGGTAGTGAAATCCTTATTTCTCGTGGCGAGGGAGTCAATCCTCGCAAGCTCACTCCGCGTGAATGCGCAAGGCTCCAAGGCTTTCCCGATCAATTCATCATTCCGGTGTCTGACACGCAGGCATATCATCAATTCGGAAACTCCGTTACTGTTCCAGCAGTGCGGGCGGTCGCCAAGGCAATGATGGAGGCTTATTTCGATGGATTACGGTGTACTGAGTAGCTACTTTGATGGCGCAGTCGCAAAGAGGCTGGTCGCGGTTGATATCGACGGGAAAGTAAGCAATCAGCACGAATTCAATGGTACCGCTGAGCTTCGATCGCTCTTTGGCGATAATGATATTAGGGGCATACCGACGACCTTTGCTTATCTGTGCGACGATGCTAACCCGCTGTTTGACCATGGCTTCATAACTTGGTATGACGCCCGCAGGAAGCATCCTACTAGGACTGAATACAGGCTTTACTACAATGACAATGATGCAATTAAGGCCGCACATATCGACGACCTAATGATCATGGCGATTTCTGACGAGCACGGTCTTTTGGTTGTGTTCGCGAGCCGAGGGTCAAATGCCGAAAGCCAACTGAGGTGGCTGTTTGGTTTAGAGGATGTCTCTAGTGGCAGATTCTCGCGGTCAACGACTGATGATATTAGAATCGGCTCAATTGCGGCATCTATTCTCGAGGCAATTGGTATTGAGGTTGCAGTGCCAGCTTCTGCCGAGTCGTATCTGGACGATATGATCGAGAAATTTGGTGATTCGTTCCCCAAGGGAATCGACTTCACGAGGTACTCTGCTTCGACGCTCGATGATCTTGATTGGAAGGGATTTCCTGACAAGTGCTTACTTGACTGCTATGAACGAGAAGAGATTCTATTCAAGGTATTCGAAAGGTACTTACTTGAAAATGACCTCACTCCCTATATGAGGGGAGTGCTGGACGTTGACGCAGTGCTTCGAATAACGATGTCAACATTTCAACGCAGGAAGTCACGAGCAGGTGCGGCATTTGAACACCATCTCGAGTTTCTATTTAAAGGAAGGGGCATTCGTTATACCGCCCAACCCTACACTGAGGGTAAATCGAAGCCGGATTTCATCATGCCGTCCATTGAGGCGTATAGAGATGTCTGTTTTCCGGTAGAGCGGCTGACGATGCTTGGGGCAAAGACAACGATAAAAGAGCGTTGGCGTCAGGTCCTCGAAGAGGCAAATCGAATTGATCATAAGCACCTAATTACGCTCGATGCGGCGGTCAGCACGGAGTACACGGACTCAATGCGCGAACACAATCTGCAGCTAGTTGTGCCTCGTCCCGTTTTTGTTTCATATACTGCCGAACAGCAAAAATGGCTGATGAGCGTAGGAGAGTTCTGCGAGATGCTTGAGGAAAGGCAAGCAGGCGAATAGCTTCTATACTGCTTGCTCGTTTGATTATCGTCGCGGGGTTGATTGCGGCGAAAATGTTGGTGAAGAAGGGGCCGCGCTCACGATTATTGAGCATCTCGACAAGGTCCTTAGGACCAGAGGAGCGCACTGACTGGGCTGATTGTGCTGACTGGCGCCCTCGCGCGCCAAACGTTTAGTCTCTTGTCGTCAGCTTCCCTAAGCCGCATGTCGCCCGTGATATTGTTGCAGTTGTTTTTAAGCGAAGGGCGGCTATCCAGCCGCCCTTCCCAGTCGTGATCGCTTTGGGGATGCTATTCCCGCCATGCCGCTTTGGAGCGAAGCCTTCTCGCAGCCATGAAGCAGACTGCAGCCGCCGTGGCCAGTACGATATTGACTATCCAAGTGGAATCACCAGTTGCGGCAAGTTTGGATTTATCGCCCGTGGCGCGTCTCGGATTTTCCGCAGACGCCCTGCCGTCATCCTTCTCGTTGGTGACAGAATCGCCCTTCGTGCCATCGGATGAGCTCGCATCGGTCTTTCCGCCCGTCTGCCCCCCTTGGCCCTTATCATCAACGGCGAAGGAGGCGTCAGTCGTTGTTCCGTCCTTCCAGACGGCCGTGACCGTATGGCTGCCGGCTGCCAGCGAGTCGAGGAAGGCGGGCTTGAATTCGACAATCGTACTGCCCTTGGTCGCAGTGTAATTCTCAGCGGACGTTTCGGACCCGTCCACGAGCAGTCGGGCGAACTCATCGAGCGGACCGCTGAACCGGAAAGCCAGACCGCCCTCGCTGCCCTTTGAATATGTCTGCCCGTCGCCCTTTGTGACAGCGTGCAGCGGAGCGGTCACGTCGAAGATGACGTCCTTCGCATCGGCCATATCAAAGGTCTGAACGCCGGTCTTGCCGTTACGCTCGGCGTAGGCGGAGCTGTAGACGAAGGTCTCGTGGCCCGTCTTGTCGAGGACCGCGAGGGCTTGGATTTCAAACGAGCCCATCGAGAGCGACGTGGGGAACTCGATTTCGATATAGCCCCTTGCCGCATCGTAGCTGCAGCTCAACGTTTTGCGGGTCTTTAAAGAGTTCGGGTCCTCGACATAGCCGGGGTCGCCGAGGATCGGGGAGACGGACTTTACGCCGTCCGCGTCGCCTACATTGCAATAGATACGGAGGATCCCGCCGACGGGGACCCTCTTCGCGGAGATGGAAACGTTCGAGACCGTGGGCGGGTTCCGGTCGATCGCGCTGCCGGTCACCTCGAAGCACAGCTCGCTCGGGTCGCCAACCGAGAAAGTCGCGCCCGAAATGCCGTTGGCCCTGGCGTAGGAACTCTCGTACACATCGGTCTCGAACCCTAGGCCATCGGTGACCGAAAGGCCGATCAGCCTGTGCCTTCCGATCCTATTGCTGTCGAATGTGAGGTCAAACCCGTCGATAGACGAGCCTCCGTGATAATAGGCTGACGAAACAGAGCAGCCGTCGTCCGAATTCTCCCAGCCCTGCCGCAGTATGGGGGAAACGGAGCGAACGCCGTCGGCATCGGAGACGGTCCAAGAGATGTGGAAGTCGGCACCGGTTGCGACCTCCCTGCTCGAGAGCGACACGGAGGACACGGTCGGCGGGTTTTGGTCCTCGGGTCCCTCGGTCACCTCATACTCGAGGGGGTCGGTGGTGAAGGACGGACAGTCGAGCCCCTTCTCCTCGGCATACGTCGTGTCGTAGACATCGGTAACCCATCCAAGACTATCGGTCACGCCGAGGCCGATGATCCGGTACCTGCAGGGCCGGTCGCTCGGGGAGGTGGAGATATCGAAGCCCGCGGTCGTGTTGCCGGTCG
>OMEI01000557.1_pt1 | contig 19249 bp, 16 predicted proteins | sample 1645381 | NCBI WGS metagenome assembly OMEI01 (sample SAMEA103958119, study PRJEB25191) | human gut metagenome | biome: human-associated habitat [ENVO:00009003]; feature: intestine environment [ENVO:2100002]; material: feces | place: Germany | collected 2013/2015 | reverse complement strand
AAGTGGAAGTGCAACACTTAAGGATGGTTTGAAATCATATACGGATGGAGCAAGTCAGTTAAATACAGGCTTGAACCAGCTTAATGACAACACAGGAAGTCTTGCAACAGGTGTGACCAGCCTTAATGATGGGGCAAAAACGCTTTCGGATGGTATTAATGCTGCAAACAAGGGCGCAGCAGGAGTATCTGCAGGTGCAGCACAGCTAAAGACAAGTATTGATACGGCAAAAACAGGAGCTGATTCTCTTGCAGCAGGAGCAAAGCAGGTTGATGAAGGAGTTGGTCAGTTGACACAATCTTTATCAGATATGCCTGAAACAATCAAAACCAATATAAATAAAACTTTGGAACCACTGAATGAATTAAATGTCGGAACATTATTTAAAACTCTTGGATATATTGATACAGATAAGATTACAGCAGACAATGTATCAGCAGCCGCGGATGCAGCAGTAAACAATGCAGGAGATATAATAGATGCTTTGACTAATATGCAGAATCAGAATCCATCTGCAACTTATAATCAGATACTTGTTGGTCTGTCTCAGGGAAAAGGTGCTGTATCAGTATATTCTGCCGTGAACCAAAGTGTAACAGACAGTGCTTCCACAGTGCAAGCTTTAAAGGATGGCTCAGCAAAGGTATCAGATGGTGCGTCATCATTAGATGCTGGTTTAGGACGGTTGTCAGATGGAGCATCTGAGTTGTCAAGCGGAGCTTCTGATTTAGCAAAAGGAACTACACAGCTTGCAACAGGAGCTACAGAGCTTCAGACAGGCACACAAAGTCTTGCAGATAAATTACCAGAGCTGACAAAAGGAATCACCAGTCTTGTAAATGGTTCAAACGAGTTAGTTAAAAACAATGATACACTTAATGTCGGAGCAACAGCACTCAATGATGGAGCAAGCCAGCTTTCAGCCGGAACACAATCACTTATGAACTCAGTACCGACGCTTACAAGTGGAATCAAGCAGCTTGTGGATGGCTCAAATACATTAGTTGCAAACAACGATACATTAAATGCCGGAGCAACAGCACTCAATGCCGGAGCAAGCCAGCTTTCAGCCGGAACACAGTCACTCATGAACTCAGTACCAACTCTCACAAGTGGAATCAAGCAGCTTGTAGACGGCTCAAACACACTTGTAGCAAACAATGCACAGCTCAACAGCGGAGCCTCACAGCTTGCAGATGGAACAAATCAGATAGTTTCAGGTGTTGACCAGCTCACAACAGGCTCTAAGACACTTTCAGAGGGTGCACATACACTTGCAGATGGTATGGTACAGTTCAATGAGGAGGGAATCAACAAGATTCTCGACGCATACAACGGCGACTTAAAGCCATTCACCGACAAGCTTCAGGCAGTAATTGACGCAGGTGAGGAATATCAGACATACTCAGCAATTGCTGATGGACAGACAGGCAGTGTTAAGTTCATATATAAATTAGCTTCAATAGATGCTAAGGCAGATAGTGACAAATAATTAATTAAAGGATGTTTGTAACTATTCAGTACAGAAATATGCGGTACCGCATATTTCGTAAGAAAACATAGATTATGTAGGAGCAAGCGCCCATCAGCGCAGCAGATTCTAATGCGCTTGCGGTCCGCAACTGTGAAGGTACTGAACAGTTAAGGATGTTTAAACATTAGGGGAGGCAAAAATGGGCTGGATAGAATATCTGTTAATCGTGGCGGGAAGCTCACTGGAGATTTTCGTTGCGATGGAATGTCAGGGATCCCTGATCCAGAAAGTAAATAAGAAACAGCTTACAGCCATTTGCTTCATAGTTGCAGTTTGCCAGTTGTTAGCAATGTACATCGGGTATTTCCTGTCAAGCTTCCTTAATGGGAAATATTCGGTGAAGGATGAAGCACTTTTAGGAGAGATAATTTCTATCGGAATACTGATAGGACTGGGGATCAGGCTTATAGGAAAGGCTATAAGAAATGAAAGGATTGAGGAGCATTGTCAGGCACAGCTTGACATGAAAAGAGTGTTAAGGATAGCAGGAATCACCGCATTTTATACGGTTCTTGCAGGAATAGCATTCGGATTCCTCGGTACCGGACTTCTCACCATTATGATAATGGTGGCGCTGCTCACTGTCATCTGCATAGTGGCAGGCATTTACACAGGATATCACTACGGTTTCGAGCAAAAGACAAAGGTATATATCGTGGGGGCGATACTCTTTTGGGCGGCTGGAATTGATGTGATAGTAAGACTTGTAAGTGCAAAATAATGCATAGGGCTCTGTTCGTAAGGACAGGGCTTTTTTGCTGTCCATTGAAGTATGAAATCCTTTGCTTGCAATGTCAAAGTAAATGCTATAGAATATTTTCATACTTAATAACACGAAAATGAGGAGATTTAAAGTTATGAAACAGAAATTGAGAAACCTTTCGGCACCGGCAAATATAATATTTGCCATTCTTGCAGTTTTTATTTTCATTGCACCCTTGCAGTGGAGCGGAAAAGTATTGGGACTGATTCCGGGCATGGAAAAGGCGGATGACTATCTGCTGCAGGCTATTGTGGAGACAGTTGTTTTAGTTATTTTTCTTGGCATCACATATTTATTTGGGCTGTGGGATATCTTTAAGGAAAATGCAGCAGGATGGACAAGAAGCTTATACACAGGTGGTTTTTTCATAGTTTATTGTCTGTGTGCTGTTGTTTCAAGTATTTATATGTGCTTTTTGAGCGAGCATGGTGATGTGAAGGCATTTTACAACATCATCTTTTTCTTTATCGCGGTCTGCCTTGTAGGGCTCGTTGAGGAGCTGGTGTTCAGAGGCGTAGTGTTCAATCTGCTGCTGAGAGCTTTTCCAAAGACGAAAGGTGGAATCACAGGAGCCGTAGTTTTGGGAGGCGTACTGTTTGGATTGATGCATTTTTCCAATATAGGCGCAGGGGTTAAGTTCAGCAGTTGTCTGATACAGGTTATTTCAGCATGTCTCATGGGTGTGCTGTTTTGCATGATATACGCGTCTACACGTAATTTCTGGATGCTTGCCATTTTCCATACTGTTGTAGATATGGGAGGACTTTTATCATCGGGAATATTTGAGGGAGGCGGAGTGGTCGACAGGATTAATGAGTTTTCGGCAATTAACTGTATCGCATTTGTTGTACTAGGTATTCCTATGCTTGTTATGCTGCGTAAATCAAGGCGTATCCGTCTTGAGATGCTCTACGATAATGAGACTATCATAGATGACGAGAGGGAGGGCGCTAAGCTTGCAGTGGTTTCACTGGTGCTTGGTATTTGCAGTATTATTTTCTCGTTTTTTGGATATTTGATGGGACTTGGAATTGTCGGCATGCTTGCTTCCAAAATGTCAAAAAGGGCAAAGCAGTATGACAATGCAATAGCAACTGCCGGTATGATTACATCAATAATAGGCTTTGTACTGTCGGTCATCTGCACGATTGGCATGATGGTGCTGTTTGCAAGCGGCATGTACGACAGGCTTGCTAATATGTCGATGCTGTAATAATACGAAGCAGACCTTTGAATGTGGCGTAAAGTCTACATTCAAGGGTCATTTTTTAAGGAGAAACCATGAACATTTTACTGACAGCAATAAATGCAAAATACATACATTCAAACCTCGCAGTTTACTCACTGCGCGCCTGTGCCGGGGAGTACAGGGATGCTGTGGAGCTTGCGGAATACACGATAAATAATCAGAAGGATTACATTCTTGAGGAGCTTTATAAGAGAAAGCCCGACGTACTTTGTTTTTCGTGCTATATATGGAATATTGATTATGTGACTGATATTGCACGCGAGTATAAAAAGCTTTGTCCGTCAGTGCCGATATGGGTTGGAGGCCCTGAGGTGTCTTATGAGGTGGAGGCATTTCTGCGGGAAAATCCATACATAGACGGTGTGATGATAGGCGAGGGAGAGGATACCTTTAGAGAGCTGTGCGGTTACTATGCGCATAAAAGAAAGCTGAGTGATATTGCAGGCATTGCTTTCAGAAAAAACAGCACAGGTAATAGTACAAGTGTGAACAATATAGGAGGCAATAAAGCCGGTGAAATAGTATTCACAAGTCCACGACCAATCAAAAACATGAGTGAAATTCCATTCTGCTATGATACTCTCGATGATTTTTCAAACCGCATCATCTACTACGAGAGCAGCAGAGGATGCCCGTTTTCGTGCAGCTACTGTCTGTCATCGGTGGATAAGACACTGCGTTTCAGGGATACTGAGATTGTCAAAAGGGAGCTTAAGTTTTTCATAGACCAGAAGGTGCCACAGATTAAGTTTGTGGACAGAACCTTCAACTGCAATCATGCTCATGCCATGGAGCTGTGGCGCTTTATAAAGGCAAATGACAATGGTGTGACAAACTTTCACTTTGAGATATCGGCGGATCTGCTGAATCGGGAGGAGCTTGAGCTGATTTCTGATATGAGGCCGGGACTGATACAGCTTGAAATCGGTGTGCAGTCCACCAATGATGTCACGATTAAGGAGATTCACAGGACTATGAAGCTTGAGAGGCTTAAGGAGGTTGTGAAGCTCATTCAAAGCGGCAACAATATCCATGAGCATCTGGATCTGATTGCAGGGCTGCCATACGAGGACTATGACAGCTTTGGGCGTTCCTTTGATGAGATTTATGAGCTTAAGCCAAACCAGCTCCAGCTTGGATTCTTAAAGGTACTCAAGGGCTCGTACATGTTTGAGCATGCCGCGGAATATGGTATTGTGTACCATGACAAGCCACCGTATGAGGTAATGTCCACGAAGTGGCTTTCGTTTGATGATGTGATAAAGATTAAGCGCGTCGAGGATATGCTTGAGGTGTATTACAACAGCGGACAGTTTGAGATTACGATGAAGCTCATGGAGTGTATCTTTGACAGTGCGTTTGAGTTTTTTCAGGAGCTTGGAGATTTTTATGAGGCAAACGGCTATTTTGGAATGAGCCATTCGCGCATCAGAAGGTGTGAGATACTGCTTGAATTTCTGGCTTTATACCTGCATGGCTGTGACAGCGATGCTATGACTTCTGTGGGATTATCCGAAAATGCCATAGATAGAGATAATACTGATTTTGATGAAAATGCGCAGATTTACAACATGATTCAGGAGTCACTCATCTTTGATTTGTACTATCGTGAGAACTGCAAGAGCCGCCCGGTGTGGGCCACAGATATAGGAAGCTTCAAGCACATGACACATGCATACTGTAAGAATGGAAAGCTGTCGCATGTGGAACCGTTCCACTATATTTTTCCGGACAAGCATACACGCAAGCTGGATGAGCTGCCAAAGTATCATAAGGAGCCGGTGTGGGCGCTTTTCCACTACGACATGAGAGACCCGCTTGACCACCAGGCGCTGGTGGAGTATGTAGAATAACAGTAACGCGATATGGCTATAGCGGAGTATATAAAATAGCAGTAAAGCGATATGGTTATAGCGGAGTATATAAAATAACAGTAATGTGAAATGACTATAGTGGTAAAAGCCGGGAAGGTTTACGGACTAAGAAAAATGAGCAACATAGATAATATAAAAAATTACACGGTGATTGACCTGGAAATGACAGGTCTTTCAGCTAAAAATGACAAGATAATAGAGATAGGTGCGGCACGTGTGAGGGGCGGCGAGATAGTGGATACGATATCCACACTGGTAAATCCGAAGCAGCATATTCCACAGCGTGTGCAGGAATTAACGGGAATTACTGACAGTGATGTGGAAAACGCGGCAGATATGGACGAGGCTGTGGATAACCTGCTTAATTTTATCGGAGATGATATCATACTCGGGCAGAATGTGACCTTTGATTACAGCTTTTTAAAGCAATGGGCGGTAAATCACAAGCGAACCCTCTCGCTGAATGCGTATGATACGCTGAAAATAGCCAGAAAATGTCTGCCTGCTGAGCAGTCGAAGAAGCTGGAGGATTTGTGTGAGTATTTTGGTGTGAGCAGGGAAAATGCTCACAGGGCGCTCGATGATGCGATAGAGACAAAGCAGATATTTGAAAAGCTGCTTGCACTGATGGATGAAAAGGGAGAGCCGGTGGAGTCAAAGCCGCTTGTATACAAGGCAAAAAAACAGACACCTGCCACAGCACATCAGGTCAGACAGCTAAAGGAGCTGATGGCTGAGTATGGGATAGCAGATGTCATATCGTGGGATAACCTGACCAGAAGTCAGGCCTCAAGGCTGTACGATGAATATCGCAGTAATTACATTAATAGATGTGAGTAATTACCGGCCGAGGCGGCATCAGTCTGTAAGCTCTCAAGCATTGAAACAAATTTCGTGAAATTATCATCATATTCAGACAGCTTTTTAAAATTGAGAATGCCATATTTAAGCATTAAATCAGTGTTTGTCATTCCGGTGAGATTGACAAGGGTTTTATCCCTTAAATCATTTATTTTATCATTATTTAATGGAAAAAACTTTTCCGGTATGGTAATATAACACAGGCCAGTGGTATCTTCGCGGAGGGTTGAGTTGGCTTTGCGCTCCTTCTCCCAGAACTCCTCGGTGACCTTTGTCTGTGCAGAATCAGCTCTCTTTATGGCAAAAGTAATCACTGCAATAAATAAAATGAATAAAATTAGACAAATTGGAATCATATGTTGGAAAATCCTTTCTCATATATGAAAATAGTATAACTCATTTTTGAACAGAGGTGAATAGTATGTACGATTTTAATAAAAAAAGAAATCAGAAGGTGGTTGCTATAGTGATAATAGTGGTTATAGCAGCGATGCTTGTGACAACATTTGTGTCAAGTCTTGTATAGCTTTTCTTGAAATATGGAAAAAATATGATAATATGATATAAAATGCAGTTCAGTTAAGCGGATGACAGGGGCGCTTTTAACAGCCTCAGGAAAAGGAAGCGGAAATGAAGATTAATAAAAAAGCATTATTACTGGGTACAATGGCATTTGTGCTTGTGGCAGCATCAGGCATGGTAAGTGCATATGCAAGCGGTTCGTCAGGCACAAAGAAGGCAAAGGTACAGACAATTACAGAGGGTGTGTGCATTGGCAGTGTGGATGTAGGCGGTATGACAAAGGAAGAAGCAAAAAAAGCAGTTGATGCCTATGTTGACAGCATAAAGGATACATCCTTTTCATTAAAGGGGGCCAATAGTTCATTTGATGCAACAGCACAGGAAATGTCTGTTTCGGCGGACACTGATGCAGCGGCGGACGAGGCTCTTTCAGTGTGCCATGAGGGCAGCCTGATTGACAGATTTGTGGAGTCAGAGGAGCTCAAAAAGGGCAATGTTGCCGTCAATATGTATCTGTCGGTTGATAAACAAAAGACCGCAAATATGATTTATGACAAGAGCGACGAGCTCAATATAAAGGCAGTTAACAATTCGCTGCAGAGAAACGGTGACAGCTTCGATTTTGTCCCGGGACAGGAAGGCAAAGAGGTTGATGTGGTAAAATCTGTCTATGCCATAAATGATTTTTTGCAGAATAGCTGGGATGGTTCGGCGAATGAGATAGAGCTGGTCACAAATACGGTTCAGCCGAGGGGCTCAAAGGAGGAGCTCTCAAAGATTAAGGATAATCTGGGAGGCTTTTCGACCGATTTCAGCAGCTCGGCAGCAGGGCGTGCAGCCAATGTAAAGAACGCGTGCAGCCTGATAAACGGCAGTGTCATATATCCGGGGGAGCAGTTCTCGGTTTACGAGGCTATCAGCCCTATCACAACTGACAACGGCTATCAGATAGCAGGCGCATACGAGAACGGTCAGGTAGTGGATTCGGTAGGCGGAGGCGTGTGCCAGGTTGCTACCACACTCTACAATGCGGTTATAAGGGCTGAGCTTGAGATAGTGCAGCGCTACAACCATTCCATGATAGTAAGCTACGTAAAGCCATCTGACGATGCGGCAATCGCAGGTACCTACAAGGATCTTAAGTTTAAAAATAATCTGGACAATCCGGTGTATATAGAGGGCTATTGCAGTGGTGGAGTCATCACCTTCAATGTGTACGGAGTGGAGACGAGACCGGCAAACAGGGAAATTTCATTCAGGAGTGAGACGATTTCCGAGGAGGATCCGGTTACGCAGTTTAAGTTTGATGCAGGTCAGCCGGTCGGTTATTTCAACACCGAGCAGTCTGCGCACAAGGGAGTAACCGCAAGGCTATGGAAGACGGTCACAGTTGATGGAACAGTGCAGAGCGATGAGGTATTCAACAACAGCAAGTACAAGTCATCACCAAAAATCGTGACGGTTGGTACGGCAGGAGCATCAGCGGAGGTTGTTGCGCAGCTTCAGGCGGCGGCAGCGGCTAATGATGAGGGCTCGGTTAAATCCATTGCTGCGTCTGCGGCAGCAGCGGTTCAGGCACAGGCAGCACAGACTCAGACACAGGATCCGAATGCGGCAGGGCAGACACAGGGCACGCAGACGCAGCCGACAGACCAGAATGCAGCAGGACAGGCACAGGGCACCCAGACACAGCAGCCGGCGGGACAGACGCAGTAAATGCCCGCAGGTAGTTGTTTCTGATGTAGTTATTTGCAATCAATGCACCGGGCTGCAACAGTATACACAGCATATTATTATTAGGAACAGGAAAACATGAAAAACGGTAAAATATCAGAGTCGGTTTTAAAGCGCTCTGTCTTAAAACAACTTCATACCAAAAGCGACAGAATACTTTTTAAACCGGCAGTAGGTGAGGACTGTGCGGTGATTTCCATGCATGCAGGTGGCCAAACTAAGTTAGTTACTGCTACTCAGATGTTCACACTTGATGTATCGGATAAGCATGTGCGTGCTAACTGCGCAGTTTATGATGCATTGAACAATATTTATGCCATGGGGGCAAGTCCTGTTGGGATAGAGCTGGCACTGCTTGTACCTACCACAGAAAACGAAGCCGTGCTTCGCGAGACGGTGAGAGCGATTGATGCTGTATGTGAGGAAGCAGGCATTGTGGTACTTGGCGGGCATACACAGGTGAGCCGTGCGGTGAAGAATATCGTGGTGACAGTTACAGCAATAGGTGAGACCTATGAGCAGGCGCTTACACCATCATCGGCAGCAGCACCGGGCATGGACGTAATAGTGACAGGCTATGTGGGGCTTGAGGGCACCGCAATTCTTGCAAATGAGAAAAGAGCCGAGCTTGAAACGAGATTTTCCAAGGCATTTATAGATAAATCAGCAGCATATATAGACCATATTTCCACCGCAATGGAGGCTGCATCCGCGATTGGCGCCGGTGTGGCGGCAATCCATGACGCTTCGCAGGGAGGCATCTTTGGAGCATTCTGGGATATGGCAGAGGCTTCGGGAATTGGTCTTGACATCGATTTAAAGAAGCTCCCTATCAGGCAGGATACGATTGAAATAAGTGAATTTTTTGACATAAACCCGTATAAGCTTTTGTCAGGAGGAAGTCTGATAATCATAGCTGCAGATGGTACCCGCGTGGTCAGAGAGCTTGAGAAAACAGGACAAAATGCTGTTATAGTCGGTGCCACAACCGATTCAAACGACAGAGTGCTGATTTCCGGCGAGGAGAGACGATTTTTGGAGACTGCCCAGACTGACGAGATATACAAGGTTTTCAACTAATATATTTGAATCAGGAGTTACTGGTCACACCTAACAGTGTGACCAGCAACGATTACAGCCCATTTAAAATGCCTCTACGAGGCAGGGGCTGTAATCACTCAATAATTAACACTATGGCGCATAGCTTGACAGCGTGGTGTCAAGCTTGCGTCTGAACAGTAACAATCAGGAGACTATATATCATGAGAGAAAAGATATTAACATTTATAGAGAAAAACAGCAGGATAAACCTGAAGGAGCTTGCAATCATGCTTGGTGTGGATGAGGCAAGTGTGGCAAACGAGATTGCTGCTATGGAGCAGGAGAATGTCATCTGCGGATATCACACACTGATTGACTGGGACAAGGCAGGCCTTGAGAAGGTCACAGCCATGATAGAGGTCAGAGTGACACCACAGCGCGGCATGGGCTTCGACAAGATTGCCGAGCGTATATACAACTATCCTGAGGTGAAGTCTGTATACCTTATCTCAGGCGGCTTCGACCTCATGGTCACACTCGAGGGCAAGACTCTGCGCGAGGTATCACAGTTTGTGACAGATAAGCTTTCTACACTGGATCAGGTACTTTCGACAAAGACAAACTTTATTCTGAAGAAATACAAGGACCATGGAACTATCATGGCGGCACCTGTCAAATCCGATGAAAGGGGAATTATGTCATAATGAGAGACCCTTTATCCAGTACAATAAAGACTATCCAGCCATCGGGCATCCGTAAGTTTTTTGATATAGTGAGCGAGATGAAGGATGCGATTTCGCTCGGAGTAGGTGAGCCTGATTTTGACACACCGTGGCATATCAGGGATGAGGGCATATATTCCCTTGAAAAGGGACGCACCTTCTACACCTCAAATGCCGGACTCAAGGAGTTGAAGGTTGAGATTGCAAGATATCTCGACAGAAGATACGGCATGACATATGATTACAACAAAGAGATCATGGTAACTGTCGGTGGCAGCGAGGCTATAGATATCGCACTGCGCGCCATGCTCGATGTGGGAGATGAGGTGATTATCCCACAGCCAAGCTATGTTTCATATGTGCCATGTACTGTTTTGGCAGGTGGCACACCTGTGATTGTGGAGCTCAAGGAGGAAAATGATTTCAGGCTGACAGCCGAGGAGCTTGAGGCTGTTATCACTCCAAAGACAAAGATACTTATCATGCCTTTCCCTAATAACCCTACAGGCGCTATCATGGAAAAAGCAGACCTTGAAGCAATTGTTCAGGTGGTTAAGGAGCATGATCTGTTTGTGATAAGTGACGAGATTTATTCGGAGCTTACATATGTGGATAAGCATGTATCTATAGCATCGTTTCCGGGAATGAAGGAGCGTACAGTGCTCATAAACGGTTTTTCCAAGGCCTATGCCATGACGGGCTGGCGTATCGGTTTCATTGCCGGACCGGAATGGCTTGTAAAAGCTTGTAATAAGCTGCAAGGTCAATATACTTCAGGCCCTTGTTCTGTATCTCAAAAGGCTGCCGAAGCTGCTTACACTGGAACACAGGCTCCTGTTGAAGAAATGCGTAAGGCTTTCGAACGTCGTCGCGATTTAATTGTGAAGTTGGCAAAAGAAGTTCCGGGATTTGAAGTAAACGTGCCGCAGGGTGCTTTCTACCTGTTCCCGAAATGTGATTCTTTCTTTGGAAAATCTGCCGGTGACCGTAAGATTGAAGATTCGGATGATTTGGCAATGTACTTGTTGGAAGTAGCTCATGTAGCTTGTGTGGGTGGTGCTTCATTCGGTGCACCTGAATGTATCCGTATGAGTTATGCGACCAGCGATGAGAATATTGTGGAGGCTATCCGTCGTATTAAGGAAGCATTGGCTGAACTGAAATAAATGATAGTATATAAAAATGAGAAAGCCCGGTTTCATAATTGAAACCGGGCTTTTCTTTTTTTGAGTGTTGTTATTATTCTGCCGGGTGAATTGCTTCAGACGGACAAACATCAGCACAAGTACCACAATCTGTGCAAGTTTCAGGGTCGATAGCGTAGATATCACCTTCTGAGATAGCTCCTACCGGACATTCGTCAATACAAGTACCACAAGCAACACAACTGTCATTAATTACGTAAGCCATTTTCTTTAGATTTTAAATTATTAGTACTAATTAGTTCGGCAAAAATAGTGGTTTTCTTGATTAGTTGTTATCAAACCTGTTTAAATTCCCTTAATTTGTACCTTGTCTAAATAATAGTGGGGAGAAAACCGAAGGAAAATGCAATAAAATGTCACTTTCTGCGTTTTAAGGATGTGAAGCGCATTTGTCTGATAATCCTTACTTTACTCCTTGCTTTTGGTGCCTCGGCACAGAAGCGGAAGGTGCAGAACCGTCCGTATATCGATCAACGGAGGTGGCACTATGGTTTTTTGGCAGGTATCCATGTGCAGGACTATAAATTGGTGAATACCGGATATGTGACGGAAGATGGTCAGAGCTGGTTTGCCGATGTGCCTGAATATTCTCCCGGATTTACGGTCGGAGTATTGGGCGAACTTTATTTGAATCAGTTTCTTTCCTTGCGTCTCGTCCCGACATTACATTTCGGGGATAAGAAAGTAGTATTCCGCGAGCAAGCCAGTGGTGAAGAACATTCGCAGTCGATGAAATCCGCCTATCTTTCTGTACCGGTAGATTTGAAGTTTTCTGCTGAACGTTTTAATAATTACCGTCCTTATCTGGTGGCAGGTATTGCTCCTACGTATGATTTCAGTGTGAAGAAGCAGGGGGCCTTATTGGTAAAGCCTTTCGATTGTTATGTAGAAGTAGGGTTGGGGTGTGATTTTTATCTGCCTTATTTCAAGTTAATCCCGGAACTGAAGTTCTGTTTCGGACTGGCAAATCTTATTAAGAAAGACCGTAAAGATCTTACGGACCAATCATTATTGAAGTTCACGCAGTCAGTCGACAAAATTACTTCCCGAATGATTGTACTCACTTTTTATTTTGAATAAGATTCACCACAGAGTAGCAATACTAAAAGTGATGGGATAGCCATCCTCGGCACTTTCACTTACCATAAAGCTACCACCAAAATGTTCAAATAACAATTGATTGATTTTTAGCCGTATGGAAACTTGCTGAGAGGCAAATGCAGGATCAACTAACGGGCTGTTTATGATACGGAATATCAGTAACTGATTTTCTTCGTCTTTGCTCAGTTGCATCTTCACTTCACGATCGGTATCATTGGGTACAGGATAAATCAGCATACTCAATACAGCTTGGTTGAAGCGGTTGGCGTCCATTCTAAGCATCTGGTGTTCCACATCACTTTCCAGTTCGGCATGTATATGTCCGTTACTGTCTCTCCGGGCCATATATATAAGGTCATTGCATATTTCCCGCATTTCGCAATCCTGTATCTGGAATTTCATCATTTTAGCTTCCAGGCGTGAGAGGTCGAGTACGTCGTTCACCAGTTGAATCAAATCAGTAGAATTTGCCTGAATAATTTCAGAATACTCCAGTTTTTCTTTATCATCCGATCCCATATCTGTAGAGAGCAACTGTGAAAAACCTACCACATTATTCAGTGGAATACGGATATTGTAACTCATGTTTGCAAGGAAGCGGCTCTTTACTTCATTCGCTTCCTCAGCTATTTCACTCAGACGGGCCACTTCTTTCTCGTCTTTCTGCAATCTTTTTCTGCTGAAGTACATGTGGATAACGAAAGCGATCAGTGCCAGCAGGGCAATCCCAATAACGATCAATACAAAATAATGTATCTTTTCTTGTTGCTGTTCTCGTTTCAGCACCAGCTTATCCATATTGTACAAGCTCTGTATTTGCTCCATTTGCGCGTTGGACAACCCTCGGTATAGAGAGTCCTTATCATGCATTACTTTCTTGTAGATGTTGATAGCAACCTCCGGATGCCCCATATCCACTAGAATATCCGCTTTCATAGCCATATATAGTATGGCATCCGGGAAAGACATCTGAAGTGTCAGGGTAATGGCATTATCCAATGACTCCAAGGCTTTTTCGTATTCTTTTCGGGCACGATAATATTCTGCATAAGCTTGCAGACGGGATACTCTGTACGGCAGGAAGGTATTAGGGGTATCATATTCATCTGCTTTTTGCAGGTGTTCCCAGGCCTTCTTGGGGGTGCCCGTGCGGACGTAGTAAAGGGCGTATTGAGTTTCCATTCCCATATATAGGGCTGAGTATGCATTCTTGAGTGCCGGTGTGGCGGTTATTAAGTCTTGTATCGCTACTTTCATCTGTTCCAGCGAAGCATACATTTTTTCATTATTATGCAGGAATGAATAAGCCAGCACAGCCTTCGACAACAGATTTATTTTATCCATAGGTCTGTCTTGCGGACTCATTAGATGGAATGCTTCTTCCAAGGCCTTGGCTCCATCTTCGTAACGTAGTGTGGCAATGTAGCTGGTCATGAGGCATAGACAGGCTTCCCGCATACCATTGCTGTCATTCAGTTTTTTAGCTTTATCATACATGATGTTCGCTTCATGGATGGCAAGTTCTATCTGTTGGTTGATTGTATACATTTCAATCTGTAACTTCTTGGCTTTGAAGTAATCATTGTAATAATTATGCTTCTCTGCCAGAACTTCCATTCTGTTCATCCACTGCGTTACGCGTTTCAGATCCAGTTTATTGAAAAAGTAGATGATATGCTCATAGGTGGCAAGACTCTGATAACGGAGGTTGTTTTGCTCCGTAGCCTCTTTCAGCAATTTATTCTCATAATAGAGGAATACCGGTGTCTGCTGGTCCAGGCGGGCGATGTCATGCAGTACATCCAGGCGCATAGAGTCGTGCGGCGCAGTGACGTAAATGCGCAATAGGCTGTCTTTAACGGTGCTATTTTGGGCATTGGCGGTGAATAAAATTCCAGTGCCTAATGCCAGTGCTATAATCAGACGCTTTATCATGCGCGACCCTCCTTTTTTTGTGTGCCTTTTGTCTGGCGTATGGGGTGTGTAAATAAGAAACGGGAACCTTCGTCATAGTCCGGATCAATCCATATCCTGCCTCCTATATGCTCTATAATTAGCTGGCAGATAGACAATCCGAGTCCGCTTCCTTGTGCGTTCTCATCCAACTTTTCGAAACGTTGAAATATATGAGCTTGTTTTTCTTTCGGGATACCACAACCGGTGTCTGTAACGGAGAATAGAGCCATGTCATCCGATTCTTTTTCCAGTTTCAGTGTGATGGCACCTTCTGCTGTGAACTTAGTTGCATTTATCAGCAGGTTTATCAATACTTGCTGTAACCGAGAATCATCTGTTTCTATTTTCAATTCTTCCAGTGAGGTTACAAACAGCAGTTCCGCCTGTGTTTGTTTTACTTTGCCCACTGTGTCAGTAACATTTCTACAGGTAGCTACTGCATCATGTTCTCCAATAGAGAACTGCATCTTACCGAATTCCAGGCTCGACAGGTCAATCACATCATTTATCAGCTTCAATAGAAGTTCAGAGTTCTGTTGAATAATCTCAGTACATTGTAGTCGGGTGGCGTCATCCAACCCTTCTTCGGTCAGCAGTGAAGAAAAACCGGATAAAGCATTGAGAGGAGTACGTATCTCATGGCTCATATTCGACAAGAATACACTTCTTGCGCGCGTTGCACTCTCTGCGTTCCACCGGGACTGTTCCAGATTTTTCTTGGATAGTGCCACTTTCTTTTTCTGTTTTCTTTGCCATACGGCTAACATGGAGATGAAAGCCAATAATCCAAGTCCGATGAAGATGGAAGCAAGTACAATTCTGTTTTCCTGTGCTTTATTCCCCAGTTTCAGTTCATCTATCTGATAGGTTGCTTTCAATGCATTTATCTGGCGGATGTAACTTTTCGAAGCGAGGGTGTCAGTAACGGTATATAACTCCTGATATATCCGGCAAGCCTCATCAAAGCGCCCCAGTAATTTATACAAATATATCTTTTCGGCAGAAATCGAGCGATACTCCAGGGAACGTTTGTTGCCGGAAACCAGTTCGAGCAGTTTATTGTAAAGGGCAAGTGCTTCGTCGGCTTTTTGCTTGTCATGATCATCTGCTGCCAATGCACGGTAGCAGGCTGCTGTATAATAGTCGATGGAGAACCCATGAGCCGGTTCGTGAGTATGGTTTTGGTATATGGAATCTGCCTTTTGCAGATACTGGAGCGCAGTTTGCTGATCTCCCGAGGAAATATAGTAAGTAGCATTTTCTATGAGTATGGGAATGGCGAGCGGATGTTCGGGCTGCTGTTCCAGAAGTTGGTTCAGGGGATTTACATACGTCATGGCCTCTTCCAATCGGTTCATCTGTTGCAAAAGAGTGGAGATTTTCACCAGGAGTCGATAAGTTTGCGGATTATTCGGGGATAAGTGGTGCAAGGCATCCAGATAGGAACTTAACGCCTTGTCCTGTATGTAAGAGGCAGTATATGCCTGACCGATGGCTTGATTGGCAAGGGCAATACCGAAGTTGGAGTTCATGTCTTTGGCACTTTCGTACATATACCGTGCCCGGTCTACTGCCAGACTGAGGTCGCCTCGCATGATATATGCACTAACTTGCCATAACAGTAAGGTGAAATAGGATTCTTCTGTCCGGGGAAATTTCAGAGTAGGTGCCAGTTGATTTGTCCAGGAGATAATGCTGTCTATCGGTGTGTTGGCATCGTAAGGAATTTCTCTGCTGATAAGTGATTGCAATGCAGACAAGTGTTCATTGTCTGTACGAGTAGCGTATGTTCTCGTCGCAAAGGAAAAGAGCAAAATAGTAGCCACTGCCGATATAATAGCAATCTTTCTCAAAGTAGAAGATATTTTATTTAGATTATTCGCAAATGTAGTGATAAAACTAAAAAAACAAAATTATTTGCTGAATAAATAATGCAATCTTTTACTTATAATTATCAATATAGTTCCAAACCGAACTCATCTTTCAGTTGTAGCAGTGCATTGTTCTTTTGGGCCATTAGTTGAAATTTCTCTACACGACTGTAAGCACGTACCTTTTCGGTGGGGGCACTGACACGGACGGTCATGGTGGCTTTACTGTTTTTTAGGCGTTTACGTAAGTAACCTTGCAAGGTAGGAATCAGATCGGTAAACTCCTTGGCTGCAATGTCATTTTCTACAACAACTTCGAAAGTGGTCGCATCCAGCATGGTCAGGCGGATTACTTGCATACGTTTGGCAAGAGCAGTCTGCTCCTGTGGTAAGCGGCCGGCATATTCCTGCCAATAGTAATTCACGTCCTTTTCGTTGAAGATGAAATCTTCCTCAGGTTGTGCATTCTGCTGAACGGTGGAAACAGTACGTTTCTGTTGCTCTTCGTCTACTCGCGGATGCTTGATGGAAACACCCAGACCGGACATTTTCATGACTGGTATTTTCTTTTCCTCTTTTCCTTGTGCCATCAATACGGCAGTAGGAGTGGGACGCATGGTCGTCTGCGAGCTAAAAGCTTGCTGAACTTCCGGCGAGAGAGAGGCAGCCTGGGCTGCGGGGGCTTGTTGTACAGGTCGGGGCTGTGCCGGAGCAGCGGTTGTAGCCTGCTGTTGGGGCATAGCATTTGCGGCCTTTGGCTGCTGAGCGGCGGCAGGCTGCGAGAATATGGGTTTGATAGATTGTTTAGGGCCACGCCCATCGCCTGCATCGTCCCCCTCGGCGGTAAGCTGGGCTACCTGAATCAGAGTCAGTTCCACCAGCAAGCGCTTATTTTTGCTGGCACGGTAATTCAGATCACAATCGTTGCAGAGCTTCATAGCCCGGTAAAGGAAGGGCAACGGACACTTCTGTGCCTGAGACTGGTAACGTTCGCGAATACTGGCACCTACTTCGAGTAATGCCAATGTGGCGGGGTCTTTGCTTACTAACAGGTCGCGGAAGTGAGAAGACAGTCCTGTTACAAAGTGACTGGCATCGAATCCTTTATTCAGCACATCATTCAGGAGCAGCAAAGCATCGCTGACCTGGTTTGCCAGAAAATGATCTGTCAGTCGGAAATAATATTCGTAGTCCAGTACATTCAAGTTCTCGATTACGCTCTTATAGCTGATGTGGCCGCCGGTAAAGCTGACCACTTGGTCGAAGATAGACAAGGCATCACGCATACCACCGTCAGCTTTCAGTGCGATGACGTTCAGTGCCTCCGGTTCGGCGGTAATACCTTCTTTGGAAGCTACATAGGCCAGATGTGCTACGGTATTTTCCACACTGATGCGGTTGAAGTCGTATATCTGGCAACGCGACAAGATGGTTGGCAATATCTTATGCTTTTCAGTAGTGGCAAGGATAAATATGGCATGGCGGGGAGGTTCTTCCAATGTTTTCAGAAAAGCGTTGAAAGCGGAAGCCGACAACATGTGCACCTCGTCAATGATGTATACCTTGTATTTGCCTATCTGGGGCGGGATACGTACCTGTTCTACCAATTGCCGGATATCGTCTACGGAATTATTGGATGCAGCATCCAACTCGTGAATATTGTATGAGCGCTGTTCGTTGAATGCTGTACACGATTCGCATTGGTTACAAGCCTCTCCCTCTGCAGTGGGACTCATGCAGTTGATGGTTTTGGCAAAAATACGTGCACACGTCGTCTTTCCAACGCCACGCGGACCGCAGAACAGATAAGCGTGTGCCAGTTTGCCTGTGGCGATAGCATTCTTTAAGGTAGTAGTCAAAGCGCGTTGTCCTACTACCGACTCGAAGGTTGAAGGGCGGTATTTTCGTGCCGAAACGATATAATTTTCCATATTCAGGGTATTCTTGTCACTTATATAGCGTGCAAAGGTTGTATGGTTTATCTTTGCTTTTGTGCAAATGTACGCAAAAAAAAGAAAATTCTCAGTTATTCGTCTTATCTTTGTGCTCAAAGAAACAATAACTGGATTACATGGATAAACTTGCTTCTCTTTGGTTGTTTGTCCGCAGACGTAAATATCTGATAACGTTTGTGCTGTTTGTCGTACTTGTCGGATTTCTGGATGAAAACAGCATTGTGCGTCGTTTGGGGTATTATCGTGAGGAAACGCGTTTGCGCGGGGAGATAGATAGATATCGTGCGGAATATGAGGAGAATACCCGTCGTCTGAATGAACTTGCGGTCGATTCGGGAGCTATTGAGAAGATAGCCCGTGAAAAGTATCTGATGAAGAAACCCAATGAAGATATTTATGTATTCCAAGAAGATATAGAAGAATGAAACAGTTGATACCCGCCCTCTTTGTTGTAGGAGCCGTAATGCTTCTGATAGGAGCTGCCGTTTATGTCACAGGTTGGCAACTTTCGCCTTATATATATACGGTAGGTGCTACATTTGTTGCTTTGGCGCAAATAAATTCACCTTCGCAATATAAAACTCCTACTATTAGGCGTCTGAGACGCCAACAAATATTTGGTGCATTGTTGTTGGTGCTTACCGGAGCTTTTATGTTTTTTACGCGTGGTAATGAGTGGATTGTTTCACTGACTATCGCTGCTATTCTTGAGCTTTATACATCCATACGCATCCCGCAGGAAGAGGCTAAAGAACAATGATTGCATGAAAACACGAGGATGGTTTTCATAAAAAAAAGGCTATCTCTCCCAGACAGCCAATCTTTTTGTTAACCTTAAATCTAATACTATGAAAAACACAT
>OMEI01000509.1_pt1 | contig 21032 bp, 15 predicted proteins | sample 1645381 | NCBI WGS metagenome assembly OMEI01 (sample SAMEA103958119, study PRJEB25191) | human gut metagenome | biome: human-associated habitat [ENVO:00009003]; feature: intestine environment [ENVO:2100002]; material: feces | place: Germany | collected 2013/2015 | reverse complement strand
ATGCTTCATTATAACCAGTAAGCACACCTCGATAGATATTTATATCCCAATCTTTCAACGGAGTTCCGATAGCTTCGATTTTCCGCTTGATACTTTGCTCGATAGGCGAGAGTATCACCCATGAATCAGAGGAGGAAAACTCGCATTCCACGCCCTGTTGCTGTATAAAATCGCTCAATTTACTTAAGCCATTTGTATCTGAAAAGATACAAGCTAAAGTAGAATATTTGTTAGCTTCTTTATTTGTCAGAAGAATATTTGCTTCCACTGTAGCTGCATCAAAAATTTTAACTCCAGCAAAATCAACTAATAAAGTTGGATTTGTTTTAGTCGCAAAATAATTACGAAGATTTTCACCATACCCAGCTCTCATCCACTTGTTCGAAGTAATATAGCACAAACAGCCATTTTCTTTCAACACGTTCATTCCTTGTTCATAAAATAAACAATAAATATCTCCGGTACGAGCATAGGTCTCATATTCCATTCGTTCCAATATATCAGCATCATGCTCTATAGATTGCAATTGAATATATGGTGGATTTCCAATTATACAATCAAAACCAATAAAATTTCCCTCATCATCTAAAACTTCTGGAAATTCAAGACGCCATTCAAATGCACCTAAGTATATTTTATTAGAGCAAATTTCCTGAAAATAGTCTTCTAATACTTTGATTCCTCTATGTAGAAATTCAATCCGTTTTTGCCTTTCCTTTTGTTCTTTCTTTGTAAATTCAAACAATTGGGGAGTCAACAAATCATTCAACTCTGCCCGGTATCTATTTAACTTGACACGTTTAGGTTCTTTTTGACCTATTTCTGTTTTTAGCTTTGATTTTATTTCAGAAATCAAAATCTCTAACTCTTTCTTTTCTTCTTTATCTTGAGCATTCTTATACTTAGCAACACCATTTTTATATTGCTTAATAGTTATACCCGTTTCTCTCAATACTGATTTTATACTATCTTCTAAGTTAAACCTATATACAAGCGAATTACCACACTTTATATTTATATCAATATTTGGCAAAGTTTCCAGATATTGATAATTGCTACTTTGAGTATAATATGCATTCTTCAACAATTCAATCCACAAGCGTAAACGGCATATTTTTACTGAATTAGGGTTTATATCCACTCCAAACAAACAATTTTCTATAATCAACTTTTTTTCTCGAAACAATGTTTCTTGCATACGCCTACTTTCTTCATTGCAAGGATTATAGGTAAATAGATTATTCTCGGAATCAGTTACGATTAATTCATCGTTTTCAATGGCAAATGTATAGTCTTGCTTTCTTATGCGCTTCCCATTGACATCTACTAATATTCCCAACTCATACTTCAGATATATCAATTCATTTAATGCAGAAACAAGAAAGTGTCCAGACCCAACAGCTGGATCACAGATTCTAATACTATTAATCAAATCATTGGCCTTAGATATATCATCTATCTTATTATACAAATCTATTACTGAAGTACAATTCCAACCATAAAAACCATTAAATTTTTGCAGCACCGTTTTTGTGATTGCTTCATGGCACATGTACATAGTTATAATCCCCGGAGTAAAAACAGAACCATCTTTATGTCCATTAATTTTCTCAAAGATCAGTCCTAACACAGAGGCATTTATTAGGGTCTTTGCTTCTTCCTGAACTTCCTCACTACCTTCACTTGCAAAATTATAGGAATCTAAAAAGGCAAACAAATATCCCAAAGTAGGCAAACTATCAACTTTCAAATTACCTTTCTTGTTTTTCAAAACGCTACTCGGCAACAATGGTAGTTCTTCACGTTGTGACAAACTATTTATTTTAATTGTATCACTTTCAAGCTCTGTAACTTCAAAAAGAGAACTATTCAAATATGGTACATATTCAAAGTTCTTTAGAATTGATGGAGTTCTATGTTCAAAATTCCGAGCTAAAACCTGAAAAAATAAAGTATTCAAATCATCGAAATCCCGTATTTTCTTTATCGTAAGAAACTTATAACACAGTTTTCCATTATGATATTTCAACATTTGAGCTTCTAAAAGCTTCAAGAATAAAATTCTATTAATCCATGTAATACATAATTCCATCGCCACATTAAATAGTCGTTCTTCACGAGTACTTCCATATAAAGCTATATTTTTAATTTTATACAGACAGTCTTCCGCATCAAGTTGATTTATTGTATTCTCTAACAATGATGCTTCACTTCTCTTCTCGATAGATTTACGCACTATCACAGTTTTGTTCCCCTCCTTCTTTTCTTCAATTCCTATGATATGTAACAATTCAGAGTAAAAACCTCTATTCAAAGAATTGCTATCGGTTTGAAATGAGAGTTTTAGAAGATGAGTGTCACTAAAAATCTTATAAAGTTCTATCAACTTCTTGGGAGCGTTATTACCATCTTCTCTCAAATATTTATGATAATCATAAATATTTAAATAAGTATATTCTAAATTCCCCTGCACCTCTTCAATAAAAGGAGAAGCTATTTCAGTATAAAAGAAGTCAGTCTTATTACTCGTTTTCCTACCATCTTGAAAGTCCTGAAATTCTCTACGTAACTTTTTGTTTTGATAGAATTTTTGTTCAAACTCTTGTGCATCAAAGATAAAATACTCACATATATTAGTAGCTATCAAATATTTTATATCTGTATTCTTCTTCGTTACCCTTTCCTTTAAATAATAAAGCAAGAGCTCTTGAAGAGCTTTCTTATTCAGATTATCAACAGAAATCATTTCACTCTTATTTGTCGTACTCTTAACTTCTATCAATAACCCAATATTAGATTTTGCGGTTTTATCTAGTCTAACAGCTAAATCTATATCTTCTTCTGGAGCCATATAATAAGGCTTATAGAATGTTTCACTAAGAAAATTTCTTAAATGTTCTTTTTGGGTTTCCTCTCGTTGTCCATCTGAAACATTGTCTAACAATATTTGCAATGCACTTTTAAAATGTTCGAAATCAGTAGTTTCTACTGCAATTTGTCTATATGCCTTATTCAAGACTTGAGTTGGTTTTAATTGTCCCATAATCATTCTTTTGATTAATCTGCTTACAAAAATAACTTAATTTACTGACAAATAGAAATTAAATATACCATTTGTAAAGTTCAAAATATGAATTCCAATTCATACCTCCATTTTATTAATATAAATACCTACTCTCCTTCTTTATAACAGTCTTGTTTTAACAGCTTCCCTACTCGTATAGTATAACAATTAACCAACCTTACTCACTAAAACTATATACTCTATTTCCACAAATAATATTATCCCAACACTTCGCATTCCCAAAATAAAGTCCTACTTTTGTGAAGAATTCCGTTTGCTATATTTACAACAGTATTTCACAAATAAAATAAACCCCTACAAGATGAAAGAAGAACCCGACAGCCTGTCTGTCCCTTACAATTTTGCCCGTTGCTTCAACGATCAATGTCCACAAGCCTCAAAATGCCTGCGCCACATAGCTACACAACTTGATACAACAGATCACCTTTATATCTCCATCGTTAATCCGGCACGTTATCCTGCGGATGGGAATCAGTGCGAATGTTTTAAAACTACTGTAAAAGTCCATGTGGCATGGGGACTTAAACAGTTGCTTAACAGAATTCCTTATGAGGATGCGGTCAGTATCAGAATACAAATGGTAGGACACTATGGGAAAACAGGATATTATAGGTTCTATCGTGGAGAACGGGGGCTTATGCCTAAAGACCAAGCCTACATCAGACAACTATTTCGTAATAAAGGAATAAAAGAAGAACCAACTTACCAACGTTACACAGAAGAATATATTTGGTAAGTTGCTGTCATCTGTCACAGTTTAGGAGTTAATAGTTTAGTAATAAACCGAAAAGACTGTGACAGCAAGAGGTGACGGCAGGGTGATGGCATTTTTGCCGTCACTTGGTTATTAGTCTTACGACATGATAGAGTGTACCGCTACGCGTATGTTTGGAAGGTATTTCTTGCTTTTTCAGTATTCTTCCGAAGGAATTAACCCTCTTGACAGACATCGGGATTAAACTGCCTTTTTGAATATCTTCCATAATCTCCGCTGGAGACAACCACTCCCCTTCTTCAGGCTGTGCGGCACGAAAATAACGGAAGAAAAGTTGCTCTTCCGGCGGGACTTGTTCAAATTCACGGTTGTTTTCCACCATGATCTTTTCTTCCTCCTGATCGAACCAGTAACGTTCGCCATGTTCCAATTCGTACATAGCTTGTGCGTAAAGCTGCTCATAGTCTATCGGACGATTGGTGTCAATCACTCCGGTCACTTCGATGCAAATAAAACGACGGCTGCCGGAAGGGTCGGTCAACAAGTCTTTCTGGTTACTTGTAGCTATGAATGAGGCATAACGGCGCATTTCAAGCACGGCACTGCCATGAGGTTTCTTCACATTCAATACTGGCTTTTGCAGAATATGTTTCAGAAAGCCTTGTTGTGTCGAACTCACCTGGTCAAATTCATCGATATTGATAAGCGCAAAACGATTGAGGTAAAGTTCGGCATCTTTCTTTCGGGAAAAATCAATACTGTCGGTATAGTAGGAACGCTCGGAAGGAGGCATTATGCTCCGGCAAAAGGTGGATTTACGTGTTCCTTGCGGTCCGACGAGTAAGGGCGAAACACTGTTTGCATACTTTTTATTGCTTCCTTTCCAATGAGAAACCATATTGAGGAACCAACGGTGGAACAAATCCATCCAATACGGATTCTTACAAGGGACGGTGGCTGCCAATGCACGAATACGGTCTTTACCGTCCCATGCGGGAAGCCGGTAGAGAAAATCTTCCAACGGGTTGAATACAGGGACGCGGTTGGAGTAAATATAACGGCTAATATCCCTGTCCCACAAGGGGATGCCTTCCATTTGTGCATCCAAAGCAATGCTGTTCAACGCACGTTTGTCGAGAGGATTGAAGCGGAAACGAAAAGAAAGCCTTTCACGATATTCTACCTCACCAATTTGGGTATTATGGCGGAATTCATAGCGGCGTTTCATGAATTCTTCAGTCTGCAAGGCGAGTTGCTGCTCTTTGCTTAGGCTGATATTCTTGCCGAAGCCTTTGCACTCGGTATATATATTGCCGATCATTTGCCGAATAAGCTCTTCTTGTTTATACATATAGAAGTGGAAAACGGTACGTCTCACGACTTCTTCTTGCGGAAGTCCCGAAGCAAAACAGTTTTTAGCCAGTTGAACGACTAAAGGATGCCATGTGCCTTCACGCAATTCAAGTCCCGCTTCCCGAAGATCGGCATACGCTTTCCGAAAAGCGGCTTCGAAAAGCATCAGGAAGGCATTTTCCGCATCATATCCCGGTACGGCACGGGTCAATGGAGATTTCTCCGCCTGAACCGCTTCACGGAAAGTGGTTTCTTCGGGCATTGATGATGGTTGAGAGAGATAAAATTGGACTGAATTCGGACGATATATGATGTCCGGATCGTGGGATAATCGCGAATATTGTTCCAAAGTCGGTTCTTTGGGAAGTATATCGAACGGGATTTGGGGCTGATAACATTTCACAGCCAGTCGATAGGCGTGGGCATGGAATAGTTCCGCTTCTTCCCGTGTTTTGGGAAGGGAGTTGTCCGGTCGAGTGAAGGTAGTCCATATTTTCACCGTTTTGCCACTTGAACCCATGAAAGCACAACGGGTTTGGGGTTGCTCGCAGGCTTTTTGTTTCACTAAAGCGATTTCCGACTTATTGGATAAAGGACCGATGGTCAGTTCTACAATACCGTTGTAGTTTTTCATCTGTTTCTGACCGTTTACTTTTCGAAATTCGGCGGCAGGAATTATTTGGGGAAGTTTATTGGCAAACATACACCATTCATCGGGAAGAGTATATCGCAGATGTTCTCTGAATGTAGAAACAGGACGGGATTTTATTTCTGTCTTTATCTTATTTACCAGTATATCAAGATCCATTACGCTGAGCGCTATCGTATCTTCATTCTTACGAAATTGAGTAATTTTCATTAATTTGATAATAAATTGTTTTGTCAGCGCCTTTGTGATCGTTGAGACTGCTAAATTAGTCATAATATCCGAAACCGACAAGGAAAACAAGTTTTTAATACAGAAAATTATTGATATATCAAGCATCTCTTTAACCGAAAGAAACGGAATTGCCACCACTCTATTACGGGGCAAATTAGTTTTCAAGTAGCGAAACTGTTGATTCTGCGGTTTGAAACTTTAGTTTCATACGCTTGAAACTCTAGTTCCAATTACTTGAAACCATTGGTTTCTCACCGATGAAACTCTAGTTTCCCTTAGCTGGAACTGTAGTTTCGCTACTTGAAACTGTTGGTTTCAATGTAGGACACAATTCATAAGTACGGGGGTAATAAAATGAACGACTTATCCATTTATGGCTAATACTATTCATTTTCGAACAGCGTTTTTATTTTGTTTTTTAGGTGACAGCATTATTGCTATCACACTGCTGTCACCTTGTGCTGTCACAGCATTAAGTACTTATACTCTGCAAGTTAGATTATAATCTGTGACAGATGACAGATATATTTTGTTTTTCATTTCATAGAGAGCTGAACCCTAAGTTCAAGTTATAAATGCGACACCGACTTATTTCACAGGGAGCAATTATTCAGGCATTGTATCATATTCCGCAATCTTCTCCTTACACAAGCGTTCAGTAATATCTTTCAGAATATCTACGCGGGAAATAAGGTATTCTAGTTGTTCTTGTGAGATACTGAAATCTTTGTTATAGCGAGCTTCAATGTAAGAACGGCATAATAAATCAAAACATTCTTTCTCTGTATCCGTATTTTGAGGAAAGACTGTAGTTAATTCCATAGAAAAACGCTTTACCATTCCACCAAGTTCTTTGATTTTATGACTCTTCGGACGATAGTTCGTAAAAACCATCAGGATACAATTATAAAGCTTCTCACATGTCTGATGAAGCAGAAATGCTGAAATTTTATTTTGTTTCTTAGGCAAATAAAATTCATTCACCCCTTCCAAAAGCCCACAAGCGTATGGATATAATTCATCAAATTCTTTTTGTGCAATATCCCGAATCTCCTTAAAACTCAGCTTCCGTGGTTTAGCCAATTCGTGTTTGCCACTATTATAAAGCATAATGCCCTCCTTTACTATATCCGTAAAGAAATACTGGCTGACTTCCAAGTTACGGTTTACTGTATTAATATGCTCTACTATAAATTGTGGGAATGCATGACGGCGGTCTGCAAACAAGTCATGATATTTATTAGTAATACGATAGAGTTTTTCTTCCACGTGTTTAGTAGGTCCGGTCACGACGACAAGAATGTCATAATCGCTTTGATAGGAAGTATGAACACCAAATTCTATATTAGTGTCCCATAAAACATAGTTTCCCCTTGCATAACTTCCGAACAGGATAACCATCTGACAATTCCCGATGCTTTTACACACTAAATCCAGCAAGACTGTCAATTCTTCCTGTGTACGTTTGGGTAAACGTTTTATAGACTTCTTCATTATCATTCTTATTTGTAACTTTACAAAGGTACGAACTTTATCATCCCTAAACTACAGAGATGGAAAAAACTTATAATAAAATCTTTTCAAAAATCCTTCAACACTTCCATCATTGCCGGACGACGTTTATATTTTATCCGAAATTCCGCTACTATGTTTTTCACCGCAGCCTGTCCTCCCTTTAGTTTATGTACGCACGGTAACACTTGTGCGATAAATTCATAATTCCTCCGTCCCATTTTCCGTTCGGCATAGTCATTCAACGAAGAAGTATACATAGCAATCAGCTGTTCCGAATGAGTATCCTTCAAATAATGAGCATACCGCATCAATGCTTCCAGTTGATCATATCTAGTTGATGACAACAAGGTGAACAGACGCTCATTATCCTGTTCTTTCACATAGATATCAGCTTCAGCACTTCCACCGAAAGAAAAATAGTTACTAAATTCTGTTTCCTTCATCATCGCATCCAGAAAATTCTTCCATTGTTCTTTCGGAATCAGAGTTTTGAGTTTATTGTAATATGTCAGTTTATCCCTGCCTGTCACAAACAATAGACGACATGTATCAACTACTTCGGAAGTCCGGTTGGTCGTCTCGTAAATCTTCAGTTTTATTTCCAACCATTTACTATCGGTACCGGGATATATCTCTTCTTTCGCAATCTCTATTCCTTCATCCAGCAAACGGATGGCTTCATCGTATTGGCAACAGACAATCAATTTTTCAACCTCCATCTCCCGTATTTCAGTCAGATAAAGATATTGGCGGATCGTTTCATTCGCTTTTTGCTCTTCATTCTGCTCCAATAACAAGTTGACTTTGCGAAGAACTAACTGATATAAATCATGAGTGTCCTTTCTTGTTTCAAGAAGTCCATCAATCAATTCCAAGGCTTTTTCTGTCGGCTGAATCGAAAGATTGATTTGCATCATAAGTTCATCTATATCATAGATTCCGTAATTTCGATAAGTAGATATTTCAGCAATCTGACGTAATTCCTGTAGAATATCCGTCTTTTGTTTCTGAGTTGTTTTAGGATGTCCAACCACTTTCATGAGTAAACCTCCTGCATGCCCACAATAAAGGGAAGTGCCAAAGTCATCATCGTCAATATATAGTAATTCATCCTCATAATTCTCACCGATAGAACGAAGTGTTTGAAGAGCTATGGCAATAGTACTATCCATATCTCCCAGACTCAAAAAGAAGTCTGCTTTCTTCAGAAAAACATCCATTCGATTGAAAACAGTTTCCCAATCACGACTGTAATCATTATAACGATTATGATAACGAGACTTTTTACTGTCACCGAAACTATTAAAAATCTTTTGGATTTCCGTTCTATAATCTTTTCCCTTTGATGTCGAAGACGATTCCTTGAATATAAAACGCTTCAAAAGCGCCGCCTTAAATTCCGGATTCGTTGAGGCATATTCACTGATAAATGTAGAAATTTCTTGCGGACTAATGAATGACAGCAATTGTTTGATGTCCACATCGGGCTGTACAACCTCTTCTTCCTTTGTAACTATTCTCATTTTTGAAAATGCACTACGACTTACTCGTTTATTATTATCACGAATTGCCAGAAGTGCTGCCACGACATGCTTGCAGATTTCTCCATCATACGGACAATCACAGTACCAGGATTCTACTTCCTTTCCGTTCATAGATATTTCTACATTATAATCATCCGTTCCCTCTACGGTTGCAGTCCATTCACCGGGTGAGGTTTCTTCCAGTTCGGAAACGGCATCTGTATCATAATACTCTTCTCCGCGCACTAATATTCTATAGGGTACACAGCTCTCAAAATTATCTAATGTAATCATAATGAATATTTTACTCTTTTATATAACCTTCTTGTTCATACGCTTTCCCATATTTATGAATCATTGCCACCAATGGCCTTAAACGTTCGTCAGAAACCAACATAGCCCTATAACGCAAATACTGATTATCATAAAGCTGCCGGTTTCCGTCCTTGAGGCGTTTCTTCACATCCGCAGGAATGAAAAATTCCGCACGGTTGCCCAATTTGACATAGAATTCATTTAAAAAGATAGAAATGCCAGCCAAATCTATATCTCCGAAATGGATATAACGATTGGGAATTATCTTTAGCCAGTTACACAAATCCTTCGATTGCGGATAACGGGACACGAAAAGAACTTTCATTCCTTCAAACAAGTACTTTTGGGCACGGATATGCTGAAAATTCTCTCCATTCTCTATACCCACTACTACGACATCTTCAGGAATACGGAAATATTCGTAATCCTGCATGAAAATAGAAGTGCCTTGCAAGGGAGAAAGAACACATGGTTCGCCATGAAAAGTAGCTTCTATAGGCGTATAACAATTGAGGAGAAAACCTTTGAACGTACGGGTATATCTCAATTTAGAGTCCCCCGCCTTCGCCACTTGCTCCGAACGCGACACTTCATCCGGACAGTTCTTCATCTCAATCCAATCTTCCAGCTCCATGCCAGAAGTATAATTCTGGGAGATGTAGATACGGCATCCTTCCGGGTCAATCATACGAAAACTACGCTTACTCCCTCGGGGAACAATAGTGATGATTCCCTCATCCATTAATCTATTTGCTATCAGTCCATCAAACTTTGTGTAAGGTATGAGCTCGCCGCCCAGCATTTTCAGAACCAGCCTCGCCATTGCCAATGTAAATAAACTGCCACTCATTTTTCTATCTTATTATAGGTTAACAATGGGACAACCTGTGTATTTGACCGCCCGTCTTTACTCAATAAATAGGTATAACGATAATCTTCCACATTGTAAGTAGTGGGAGAACTATTTACCAACAATATATTCCGGCAATTGGCAAAGTCTAGAATACCTTTCACATTGTTGGGGTGTAACTTGCCTATTTCATCCATCATACAATGGATTTTAAAGTCACCAAACTTACGTGACGCCTTTTCTTTGAATACATTAATCAGCATGATATTGACCATTGCTTTTACCAGAATATCCGTACCGTCGGAACCTACATTGGCAATCTTCTCCACCCATCCCGTGTCATTATCATTCTCTTTCACGCGGAACTCCAGTTTGAATGTATCGGCAAGCGCCAACCGTCTGCGTCCCGGCTCGTCAAGCAGGAATTTCATAAACGACAACAAATGCCGGACAGCCATCGCATTGACATCTTCACGGGAATCCTGCGAGAACAAGTCAACCTTTCCCATATTATATTGGTTCTCATCACTAAAACGTTTAATCTCCAACAATAGCTGCATTAGTTTATCGCTGCTCTGAAGCGGGCGAAGAGCTATTTCCTTTATTACTCCGGCAAAATTCCGTTTGACAAAATCGTCGTTGATATCCTTTATTGTTCTGTGTATCTCGCTTTCATTACGGGTCAGTCCTCCCACTTCCTGCGAAATCCGGCGGATTATATCCGTATACCGTTCACTGATATGTTTCTGATAATCGGAAATCTTATCATTATCCACAAACTCGCACAAATTGGAAGCGAAATCATAGTAATCCTGTTCTCCAACCAGTTCCGTACGGAAATGAAACGTGTTTTTTGACGAGAAGTTTCCATTGAACTGCGTCACCGCTTTCTTGAATTCTTCTGTTTTTCTGATAGTGGATACGATGAGCGACTTCAACTCTTCCACAATAACATCGCAATTTTTCCGAGTAGGCTTCTCTCCTATTTCTATCACAGAAGGCGGACAAAAAATTTCATCTTTCCGGAACATATCCACTTTATTCAACCCGTCCTCCAATAAGTGCAATTCTTTGCCAATCCGCTCGAGGTGCTCGTCCGCCCCTTTTTTCTGAACCTGCAACTTCTCCTTTTTCAGAGCGAAACGTTCGTCCAATGCAACTAGCTTCGCATCCTGTTCTTTCTTCCGGCTTCGCGTAGCAGGTTCTTTATCAAACAGTTCCTCCTTGTCTCTTTCATAATAAAGAACTTGCGGGCGGGATTTACCTATATAATCTAATTCTTTATTTATTTCGGCAAGCCTGTCATCATACTTGCGGATAGTGACCGTATCAGCACCCTTTCCATTTAATTCATTCTCCTGCACCTGCTTCAATTCCTTTTTCCGCTCCTCAGTTTGCTGTTTCATCCGCTCTATCTCTTGCTGAACGCTGGCAACAAACTCCTCCAGTTCCTTCCGGAGTTCCGTCCTGCTGTCATTATACACTTTCCGGCAAGCTTTCAACAGTTTTTCCCGTTCCGCCAAATGCTTCTCCTTCTCGCCTTCCGCCACATAAAGACGATGACCGATATCATTCAGTTGCGCCTGTAATTCTTCGGTACATCCTCTTTTCCATTCCTCTTCCTTCGTCTTCCATGAGGCGTAATCAGCCTGCAAATTCTTCAATTTTGCAGGAATCTGCATTCGCTCGGCTTCCATCAGATGTTGTTCTTCCAAAATACTATGTATTTGCTTCGAATACTTCTTCTCCAAAGAAGAAACAGCTTCCCCCTCTTCTTCCGTCAGTCGAGTGAGACGGTCGGTACAGAGTTGCCGGGCTGCTTGTTGCCTATCGCGCTCCTGCTTCATTTCCTCGGGAGTGCGGACAGAACGCTCGATTGCTGTCAGATTGAGTGAAACGCCGAACAAAGTAGCTTCCTTATTCACTAATTGAGGTTGCAGTTCATTATTGTACAACACCAGTTCCTCATCCGCCACCTTGCCTATCGTCTCCTGCCAATCCGGTTTGTTCTTCTCCAGCCATTCACACAAAGAACCTTTTCGTTTCTCAATCAAGACCTCCAATGTTTGCAACTGTTCTTCAATCGCGCTCCGTTCTTTACGAACGGTCTCCATCTTTGCCTGAAATTCCCATTTCAACTCTTTCACTTTCCATTCACACTCCTGCCTCAACTGCTTTATTTCTCCTTGTTGCTGACAGATGCCATGTTCCAGTTCCTTGTCCTTTTTGCGCAGTTCGTTGATACCGTCTTCACAATCGGACATTTCCTTTTGATGGGGATGTTCGTATTTCACCTTTTGAAGTTTCAGGTTACACTGTGCCTGTTCATCGCGCAACTGCCGAATACGATTATCCACAGTCTGCACTTTCTCTTCTTGCGTTGCCCTTACTTTCTCTTCTTCCACACGAAGTTGTTGCATCAATTCCTCCTGCTTGCCGGCAATCTCCGCATTCCGAGCATTTATCCGTGCTTGCTGGCTATTCTCAAAAGTACGGAAATCAGCTTCCAGTTTCTCAAACAACAATCGGAACTTACTCAATACATCCTCATGAGCTCTTGTCAGTTCCGATTTCATATTCCGGACTTGCTCCAGTTCCTGAATCAGTAATTCTTCGCAAGATACCCGTTTGATGATTTCTTCAATCTGCATCTGCTCGTAATGCAGACGTTTCTCACGTATCTTTTTGAGCAAATCGTTTATTATACCTATATCCCTAATCAAACCATCACGCTCATTGGTGTACTTTTGTTGCAGTTCACCCATAAGCCGCAGCAACCGTTCACGTTCCGTCTCCGCTTTAGCCTGTTCTTCCTTCACTAACGGAATCTCATGCAAAGCCTGTTTCTCCGCAAAGTTAAGCTCCGCACGCCCTTCACCAATCTGCTTTTGAGTATAAATCAAGTCACGATAGGCGTTCATTACTTTCTCCGCCATCTTCCGGACAGGCACTTCTCCATTCTTGTTCTTTGTAAACCAAAGCATCACGTCCCTGTATTCCTGCTCGAATTCCTTTATCTGGCTACGATAGAAGTCCAAATCGACAGAGATATCCTCATCACTCATCGAACGGATAATGGTATCTTTTATAAAATCAGCATCCAGTTTGGAATTTAAAAAGACGTTCTGTATCGTACGGGGAATATTCTGATATTTTGCACTTTCCACAATGGCAAATTTGCGGTAGGGTATCATTTCATGCTTGCGGTTATTACCGAAAATAATGTCCCGATACATTTCATAGCTAGTCACTTGTGCAGTAATCTGAATCTTCGAACCGACATGTTCGCGGATGCGTCCCCACTCGGAATGTACCACATTGTGTTCGTCAATGAACCAGTCCTGTTGGAATGGCGCATCAATAAAACGGAAAAACACCCGTCCCTGGGATTTGGCAGCTACCACACAATACGCCCCATTCTCCCGCATCACCTCATAGATAATGTAAGAATTGGCGTATGGAAAGTAAAAAGCATCGAAGCTTTTCTTCTCCTTCGGAATGCCTAGTCTTAGTTTGTCAGCATTATAAAAGAATAGGATGGCACGGAGCAGCGTACTCTTACCGACACCTTGCGTACCTATAAAATGTACATTCCCATCCAACTTCACTTCCGCATACGGAATATGGGCACTGTTCAGAAAAATAATCTTATTCAGGTATCTCATCTTGCACCTCCTCTGAAATTGTGATACAATCAACCAAGTCCTCCATATAATGGAAAGCTGACAATACTTTATACGTCCCGTCAAGTTCGTTTTCTTTCTCTATCAGTCCTATACTCTCCAGTTCTTTCAGCAGTTTGCCGACTACTTCATCATATTTCTTCTTATCCGAAAACAGTTTAGTTGCCTTTTCTTTCAGTTCGATATCGCATCCTATCTGAATCTCAATATCAGCAGCACGAAACAGAAAGCCCGGGCCGAATGCCGAATGATAGGTTTTCAGGAAACTCAGGTAATCAATCCACTTCTGAATTGCTTCCAGTTTACGTTCCAAATCGACTTTCGATTCCTTGCGAGTAAAGTAGTAATAACCGTCACCGCCTTCCAAATAGAAACCGATACCTTTATAGTAATCATAATAATCGGGCAAATCTTCCTCAATGGCATCATACAAGCGTTTCACTTGGGTAGAGACACTATTGGAAGAAATAAATCCCCCTTTGCTAAGTATATTAAATATCTCTTCAGTGTATTTCATGGTCATCTGTTTTTAGCATTCAGCATACATCATTTGGCATATATTAAAGGGTATTCCACCTCATCGGAGATTTCATAAGTATCCGTAAAGCGAAGTTCGTCGGCATACTGTGACGCCAGTTGGCAGAAAAAGATTAATTTCTCTCCACGTGTCACCTCTTTCCGGTAGCGATAGTTCATCACAAAAGAGAACAGATGGGTGCTGGACGCCATAAATGAATTATGCACCTCCTGCAAGTTTACGGTATCTATCATTTGCGACTGCCCATCCAGGTATCCTTCCGGAATGGCATCTGCCAGTTGTTTCATTCCTTTCGGAGAATTTCTCTGCCGCGCGACAAGTTTCTTCAAAATCTGAAAAGCCTCATCGGAAGTCCGTAGATTATCAATGGAAAGCTTGATGCGATAACCAACCTGCGGCTCCATCCAGACAGGATTTTTTTGTGCGGCAACAGAACGGATACTTGTATGTTCTTCCAACAAGAACTGGTCTTTCAAGTACTTCAACTTCTTTACTTTCTCAAAGATACGGTTCTGATAATCTATCAGATTCAGATAATGGATGATTTGTTTCTGGATTTCAATCAGGTTATGGTACGAGTCATTTAGCTGAAGTTTCACGTCACTTACTACATTCCGCATTTGTACGTCCATCGCCACTCGGAAGAAAACAGGCTGTCCGTAGTCTATCAATTCCTCACTTTTACGAATCAGCAGAGCAATATTATTCCGTTTCTCATCGAGGCGGACAAGTTTAGTCTTTTTTATCTTATAATTAGGTTCGTTCTTATAGGTATTATCCATGTTTCTTTTCAAATCCATCACATTGCGGACTGTAGTCAGAGCGATGTTTTTCAGGCAGCGTTTCACTTCACGCTGGTAGTTGTATTTACGTTGTTCGTTATTCTCTTTCAAGTAATAGTCAATGTTTTCATTCAGTCGTGTCAGGTAATCCTGCACGAAAGATACATTGATTTCTTCATTTACTTCGAGCACATCTTCAAAGAATTTCAGATAAATATCCTCCATTTCAAGGAAGTCGCCAGTGTCCCGGATGACTCCATAGTCTATCAGATAGCGGATACGCTCTTCTTTGTACTCCGTCATTTCAAGCGCATAATCATAACGGAACGAAAGAGATTTCCGTTTAGCAAACATTTCTTTCAAGAGTTCTTTCTCCCGGTCCAGACTTTTGACAAGTTCTTCTATAGAACGAAAAGTGCTCATATTAGTTTTGTCTTTTAATGGTGTGTTACTACTTCCAAATATTTACATAGTATATATTTCAGTAATAAGATATCACAAAAATAACATAAATGAAATAGTAAACCTAATTTCTGTATCAATATTTTTATTACTACAAAAATTAAGAAACTAACTCTACATATTCATTATACAACTATAAATTTCAAGTAAGAATTTGCAAAGGCAATTACTATTTATACCTTTGTGACTTCAACAGAAAATATGATTTCAATAGAGAATTAGTAACCCGTTAAAAGAGAAATTGATTATGCGTTCATTCATAGTATTTCTTTGTTTGGTCCCCACCCTCCTGTTTGCTCGACAAACTCAACTTGAGACACAGTTGAAAGAAGCCATCAAGGGAAAGAAGGCCGAAATAGGAATAGCCGTCATCATTGATGGAAAAGATACGATAACTGTCAATAATGATATTCACTATCCACTGATGAGCGTATTCAAGTTTCATCAGGCATTAGCATTGGCAGATTATATGGGAAAACAGAGGCAATCGCTGGAAACCCGGTTACCCATTAAAAAATCGGATTTAAAGCCGGATACTTACAGTCCGCTACGAGATAAATATCCGCAGGGCGGAATTGAAATGAGTATTGCCGACCTGCTAAAATATACACTCCAACAGAGTGACAATAATGCCTGCGATATTCTTTTTGATTATCAGGGAGGTCCGGATGCCGTAAACAAGTATATCCATTCACTGGGAATTCGGGAATGTGCCATTGCCGGTACGGAAACTGCCATGCACGAAGACTTGAACCTATGTTATGAAAATTGGACTACTCCGTTAGCCGCAGCCGAATTAGTGGAAATATTCCGTAAGAAGCCATTGTTTCCCAAAGTGTACAAAGACTTCATATTTCAAACAATGGTGGAGTGTCAAACCGGACAAGACCGTCTGGTTGCTCCGTTGCTCGACAAAAAAGTAACCGTAGGCCATAAAACCGGAACGGGAGATCTTAATGCGAAAGGACAACAAATCGGTTGTAATGACATCGGTTTCGTTCTTTTGCCCGGTGGACGTACTTATAGTATAGCTGTCTTCGTGAAGGATTCTGAAGAAAATAATCAGGCGAACAGTAAGATTATCGCTAATATTTCCCGTATCGTTTACGAATATATAATGCAGCATTAAGATGGAGACAAAGTACGTTCGGTACGAATGAAGATTGAAACAAAGTAATAGAAATTAGAAAATTCATTTATATGAAACTACATCATATCGCTATCTGGACTTTTCGTCTGGAAGAACTAAAAGAGTTCTATGTCCGCTTCTTCGGAGGAAAAAGCAACGAAAAATATATCAATCCCAAGAAAGGATTCGAGTCCTATTTTATCTCCTTTGGAGAGGGAACAGACTTGGAACTGATGAGCCGTACAGATGTACAGAACACTCCCATTGAAGAAAACAGGGTTGGACTGACACACTTTGCTTTCACCTTCCCCAGTCAGGAAGAAGTATTACGCTTCACCGAACAAATGCGTTCGGAAGGATATACCATCGCCGGCGAACCGCGTACTTCGGGAGACGGATACTTTGAAAGTGTAGTCCTCGATCCTGACGGAAACCGGATTGAGTGCGTATATCGGAGAACTGCAAACGAATCGAAAAACAAAGCAAGACAGGAAACTGAAATAGAAAGTATTCCCCCCGTGACGCTCCATACAGAACGTTTATTTCTCCGCCCTTTCGAAGAAAGAGATGCAGAAACGTTCTTCGCTTGCTGCCAGAACCCGAATCTGGGAAACAATGCCGGATGGCCGCCCCATCGTACGTTGGATGAATCCCGCCGGATACTTCATTCCACATTTATCAACCAAGAGGGGATATGGGCAGTGATACTAAAAGATACGAAACAGCTAATCGGTTCGGTAGGAATTATCCCCGACTCTAAACGCGAAAATCTACAAGTGAGAATGTTGGGTTACTGGCTCGACGAATCATATTGGGGCAAAGGATACATGACCGAAGCAGTGCAGGGTGTCCTCAACTATGGCTTTGAAGAATTGCGGCTTAGCCTCATCACAGCTACCTGTTATCCGCACAACAAACGTTCGCAGAAAGTACTGAAAAAGAACGGTTTCATCTACGAAGGTACACTTCATCAGGCAGAACTGACTTACAACGGAAACATCTACGACCACCAGTGCTACTACCTGCCCGGCATCTCCCAACCTACTCCGGAAGACTATGATGAAATCCTCCATGTATGGGAAATGTCCGTTCGCCACACGCATGATTTCCTGACGGAAGAACATATCCAGTTCTATAAACCACTGGTGCGGAAGCATTATCTACCCGCTGTTGAACTTTTTGTTATTCGGAATGCCAACGGAAAGATTGCCGCCTTCATGGGATTGAGCGACGAACTGATCGAAATGTTATTCGTACACCCCGACGAACAGGGAAAAGGATATGGCAAACGATTAATGGAATATGCAAGAGACAAAAAACATATGGATAAGGTGGACGTAAACGAGCAGAATGAAAAAGCACTCCAGTTCTATCTCCATTTGGGATTCCAAGTCATCGGCAGAGATGAAACGGACAGCATGGGTAAACCTTTCCCTATTCTTCATTTGCAACTGCCGGAAGCTGATTCCACTAATAGAGATTAATTTCCCAAAAACGAAAGAAACATGAACTTACGTGCCAGATTATCCGAACGTGTACACATTGAAGATATCAGAGAAGTACTCCATTTCATACAGGACGACGAGCGTCTTAGAGAAGAAGTCTACCAGCTGATATTCGACAAAGACCACATTGTTTCCTATCAGGCATTGTGGGTATGTACTCATTTCTCCAAGGCAGATGTAGAATGGTTGAGCCGGAAACAAGAAGAATTGATTGACGCTGCCATGACCTGCCCACACTCGGGAAAACGGAGAATGATCCTGAACCTGATATGCCAGCAACCTGCCGCCGATCCGCCACGAGTGGATTTCCTTGATTTCTGCATGGAACGCATGATATCCCGCGAGGAACCACCGGGCGTGCAATCGCTCTGCATGAAACTGGCTTATCAACTGACACGCTCCATCCCGGAACTGCAACAGGAATTACGCACAATACTGGAAATCATGGAGCCCGACTTACTGGTTCCCGCTATCCGTTCCGTACGAAAAAACACCCTGAAAGCCATGAAAGCAAAGAAAAACAGATAATTTCTATTGCTTTTATCTCACCGTTCAATTAGAGTATATTCAGATGGAATATCTGGGATATACCCGTCACCGAAATCTGAATACCGATGCAGAAAGTGAAAAAAGCAACAAGCTTATTAATAATTTGATTTCCCACCGGTCCCAACCTCTGAATAAACCTCTGTCCTTGTGAAAGGAATACATAAAAGATGGCCGCCATACAAATAATAACAAGCGCAATGACCAAATAATTAATCCCAGTTTGCAACAATTTACCTTTAACACTGGCAGACGCCATCAAAGTAAAGATAACCGATATACTGCCCGGTCCGATACTGATAGGAAACGTGATGGGATAAAATATCTTCTGCTCGATGTTTTTCCATCTGAAGCCGTCTACATTCTTGCTGGCTTCTTCTTTATCAGACGAACCTGAATCGCCCAACAGCTCCATTGCCGTCTTACAAATCAGTATTCCACCTCCTAACTGAATAACAGGAATAGCCAAACCGAAAATCAATAGAAACAGATGTCCTATCACCAATGTCCCTACACCGATCATTATAAAATTGAGCGTCAGCTTCTGAATGGCTGCTTTCCGTTGTTGAGGATCGAGGTCTGTAAAGAATCCATTGACGACAAAACCATTCCCCAAAGGGTTTATCACCGGAAACAGCGCCATAAACGATGACGAAAATATGATGAGAAGATTACTTAATGACATAATACCTGTTTTTTGATACTTTATTAATATCTGATATGTATCTAAAACATAAATGAAACGTTATTGTTTTGAGAATATGCTTTTGCGAGATGAATCCGCATCGGTTGAATACCTCGTGAAAGCAGCTTATAATAAACCTTTAACTAGAAATTAAAATTATGTGTACAAGAGTCGTTTATTCGGGAAAAAATGGAATGGTGGTAACCGGCCGGTCTATGGACTGGAAAACAGAAATGCACAGCAATCTTTGGGTATTTCCCAAAGGTATGGAAAGAAATGGAGAAACGGGAGCCAACTCCCTACAATGGACGTCCAAGTATGGCAGCGTGGTGACTTCGGCTTTCGAGATTGCCAGTACAGACGGGATGAATGAAAAAGGGTTGGTTGCCAATCTGTTATGGTTGCCCGAAACGGAGTATCCGGTCAGAGATCAAAGTAAACCGGGACTTGCCATTACTGCATGGGTGCAATATATGCTGGATAACTTCGCCACCGTAGACGAGGCTGTCGCTTTCATTGATGAAAACACTTTCCAAGTGGTATCGGACCTGATGCCGGATGGTTCCCGCCTGGCAACCTTGCATTTATCTATTTCCGACGCAACGGGCGATTGTGCGATATTCGAATATACGGGTGGAAAGCTGACTGTTTACCACAGCAAGGAATACAAAGTGATGACCAACTCCCCAACCTACAACAAGCAACTGGCACTGAACGAGTACTGGAAATCAATAGGCGGATTGAGTTTCCTGCCCGGAACCAACCGTCCATCCGACCGTTTTGCAAGAGCCAGTTTTTATATCAATGCCCTGCCCCAAACAGATGATGTGAGAATAGCCATAGCAAGCGTATTCAGCGTTATCCGAAACACTTCTGTTCCTTATGGCATCTCTACTCCCGAATTTCCGGAGATTTCCACCACACAATGGAGAACGGTATCGGATAGTAAGAATTTGCTCTACTTCTTCGAATCAAGTCTGACACCTAATACATTCTGGGTAAACTTACGGGAAACAGACTTGTCAGAAGGAGCTCCGGTACTCAAATTATCTATCGCCAACGGTGAAACTTATCATGGAAATGCAACGAAAGAGTTTAAACCGGCACAGCCGTTCAGATTTATGGGAGTAAAAGGATAAAATTATCCCCGGAAACGATCCATCTGAAGCACATCCCAAAAGTTTTTGTATCTAACTTTTGAGACGTATTTCGATCATTTCCGGGGATAAAATCTGTTTCTTTAACAGCTTGCCATTAATTGAAATAATAAAGGAATACAGCAATTCCTTCCAGCGCCTTCTTTGGTTGGTCTTTTATTTCGATAGCAAACTTGATTTCCGCTTTTGCCACACCACGCAGATTAGTCAGCGAGTGCAAAGTAGTCACCAGACGGATGCTCTGTCCTGACAATACAGCCTGACCGAATTTCATTTTGTCCATACCGTAGTTAATCATCATTTTCAGGT
>OMEI01000503.1_pt1 | contig 21289 bp, 16 predicted proteins | sample 1645381 | NCBI WGS metagenome assembly OMEI01 (sample SAMEA103958119, study PRJEB25191) | human gut metagenome | biome: human-associated habitat [ENVO:00009003]; feature: intestine environment [ENVO:2100002]; material: feces | place: Germany | collected 2013/2015 | reverse complement strand
GCGCGATGAAGCTGAACAAGGCTGCTGACAAACTTTTAGACGGTATTGCTGAGACCCTGACCTACATGGACTTCCCGGAAGAACACTGGAAGAAAATCCGTACGAACAACATGATTGAGCGACTCAATCGAGAGATCCGTCGTCGTACTCGTGTCGTTGGCACATTCCCTGACGGCGAGAGTGCCTTGATGATGGTATGTGCACGGCTTCGCCATGTCGTCAGCACCCGGTGGGGCTCAAAGAAGTACATGGATATGAAGCCCCTCTATGGATTTGATGTAGAGAATCTTCTTGACTGATTTTACGTACGTCGAGATTCAGACATTTGCGAAAAATATTTGACAGTACCGACTTGTGTCAGTAGACATTTTAGGATCCTTCTAATCATTACGGCAAAAAAGAGATGCCGCTGCTTATGCAGTAAGACATCCCTTTTTCATCGAATCGCGATTGACATAGGCACCGTCTTTATAAGTTATCCTATAAAGAAATCCCTTGTCGTTTCAAAATGACAAAGAACAAAAATACAATCCAATTTAAAGTCCCAATTTCATTGTATTAGAATCTAATCATCATTTTTCGTACCTGGCTTCGCATCTGTTTTTTTATTTGGAAAAAAAGCTAAATAAACATAGGTAACACATCTAATTAACAAAAAAACAATATGTAACAAAAGACCTACTTCAATAACCAATAGACAAAACATTAAAATAGGGTCATTAAATACTCGTATAATAAATGCCACGAAAAATGTAAACAAAAGCAAAGCTATCTGGATAAATAATTCATAACAAAATAAGGTTAATATCCATTGGAAAAGCGAAACAATGTTCCCATTATTGATAGTCCTGTCGTTAGTTAACTTTCTCTTTAAAAACTTTATATTACGAGCTTCGCTAGATGCTAATACTGCAATGCAAGCTATCGTAAAACCGATTAAAATAGCTAAAGTTGCCGGCAATAAATCTCTCAACTTTAATAAGCCCGATAACGTAGCACCAACAGAGCCATATATACTACTTACAACAATTGAAAGAACAAGGGGGATAACGATTTCATAATTACGTTCTCCAGGTGCAAGAGTTGAGTAGTAGTATTTAATCAAAACCATCCAATCATGATAAATTTTCATTTATTCCAAATCCTTTACTAGTGGAATCATTTTCTTAATCAAATCTTCAGTATTAACAGTACCATTTTTATTCAAATGCGATTCGACTTGCTCCTTTCGTTTTAAAATTTCAGTATCAAATGAAATCGGATGATTTTCATTACTTTTTCCTTTAATTCGAATCCTAGTGCATTTCCCACTGCCTTCTCTTTTCCCCACAATTGCATCTGCCAGTTTTTCTACACTTTGCAAAAATACCTTTGAAAAGGCTTCCCGCTTCTCAGCTTTTATCGTTATTATTGCCTCGTCTCGAATTAACGGAGTATCAATTTCGGCAAACTCCATCATTTCATCCTGTATGACATCTTTTTTAACAAATAGTTCCAAAGTAGTTGCTCTTGAAAAATTCTCAATAATCTCTTTTACATTTCGAACTGGATATATCTCTGTGAGAAATTTATAAGGATACTTTGTATTTTCTGCTTTAGCTAATTTATCTATATATGAATTCAAATAACTGATTATCTTTGTTATGGTCATTCCCGATTGTCGTTCTTCAAGTACTATAATTGATTTTTCCGCTTTTAATTTCAAACATAAATGAGTAAGTTCCGCCTCGCCTTCATATAAATGCTTATCTGTTGGTCGTGTAGAACCATCAATACTAGACATATAGTCCGGGCTATGTTGATATTTTGCAGATGTAAAAATCAAGGTAATTATATCGTCATCGTCTGAATTTAATTCATAGCCTTTTAAACTGTACATCTTTTTTTCTTTCTCATTATTCTCTAATCTCTCAGACGAATTTAGCATGGCAATATATTTAATTAATTTGATAAAAAAATCCTTATTAAAAAACTCTTTATTATTATCATTACCATTCATATAACAATTATAAAAACCCAAAGTTCTAAGCAATACGCTCACGATAAACCACCTCATATTTAATTTATACTTTTATTATACGAGTTATCCAGTAACATGTATAGCCATTATTCATTCTAACCGTATAAAAGAACTAGTTTACAGATTTACAGCCTCAACCAGATAAATACACAAAAAACCAGATACCTACTGTTTATACAGTTCGGCATCCGGTTTTCATACACGCTTGATTATTCATGTGTCCGACATCTTTTTATCGATACATCGATTTCTATCTTCTTACTCCCCTATCGTTCCAGCCATTCTTTAAACTCGGCTTCGCTGATGATGGGCGTTCCCAGTTGCCTAGCTTTTTCATACTTGCTCCCCGGTTCGGCTCCGACGACGACGAGGGTCGTTTTTTTGGTTACCGACGAGGTGCATTTACCGCCTCTCTCTTCTACGGCTTGTTCGGCTTCTTTCCGGGTGAAGAGTTCTAGTTTTCCGGTGAGGACGACGATTTCGCCGTCGAAGCTGGTGCTGATGAGTTCTTTCTTTTCGGCGGTCATGTCGACGCCGTAGCCTTGGAGTTTTTCGATGAGGGCCTTACTTTTTTCTTCGCTAAAGTACGAGACGATGCTATCGGCAATTCTGGGGCCGATGTCGTCGATGGCGGTCAGGTCATCGGCAGTGGCTGCCATCAGGGCTTCGACGCTGCCGAAGGATTCGGCAAGGACTCGGCCTGCTTTGGCGCCGACGAAGCGGATGCCTAAGGCAAAGAGGACGCGGGCGAGGCCGACGCTCTTACTGGCCTCGATGGCTTTTAAGAGGTTATCTGCTGATTTTTCACCAAAGCCTTCGAGGGCTACGAGTTCTTCTTTATTGAGGGCATAGATGTCGCCGACGTCGTGGATGAGCTCTTTTGAAAGGAGCTGCTGGACGATGGCATCACCGAGGCCGTCGATATTCATAGCGTCACGAGAGACGAAGTGGGCGATCTTTTCGCCGATGACGGCCGGGCAGTCGGGATTGACGCAGCGCCAGGCCGCTTCCCCTTCGCGGCGGACGACGTCTGAGCCGCAGGCCGGGCAAACATGGGGCATGGAAAAGACGACTTCTGAACCCGTCCGTTTATCCGGCAGGGAGCGGACGACTTCGGGGATGATTTCGCCGGCCTTCTGGATGATGACCGTATCGCCGACGCGGATGTCTTTGTCGCGGATGTAGTCTTCGTTGTGAAGGGTAGCCCGCTTGACCGTCGTCCCGGCAAGTCTTACCGGCTTGAGGTCGGCTGCCGGCGTCAGGACGCCCGTCCGGCCGAGGCTGACGGAAATAGAGAGGACCTTCGTTTCGGCCTGTTCCGGCGGGAATTTATAGGCAATGGCCCAGCGGGGAATCTTGACCGTGTTGCCAAGCCGCGCCTGCTGGGCAAAGGAGTTGACTTTGACGACCATGCCGTCGGTTGCGTAAGGCAGGCTGTCGCGGCGGTCGTCCCAGCTGTGGATGAAGGCGATGACGTCTTCGATATCCGTAAATTTCCGGTATTCCCCATTGACCTGGAAACGGAACTGACGCAGATCCTGCAAAAGTTCTTCCTGGCTTTCGATGGTAATGCCCGTGTTGCCCCCTAAGGCGTAGGCAAAGAAGGCCAGTTTGCGCTGGGCCGTAATCTGGGGATCGAGCTGGCGCAGGGAGCCGGCTGCGGCGTTACGGGGATTGGCAAAGGGTTCGAGTTCGTCGTTTCGCCGCTGTTCATTGAGGGCCGAAAAAGACGCGACGGGCATATAGACTTCGCCGCGGATCTCGATATGAGGCGACGTGCTGTCGATGCGAAGGGGTATGGTACGGATGGTGCGGACGTTGTTGGTGATGTCTTCACCGACGACGCCGTCGCCGCGAGTGACGCCGCGGACGAACTGACCGTTTTCATAGATGAGGTTGACGGCAAGGCCGTCGATTTTGAGTTCGACGACGTATTCTAAGGCTTCCCCGCCGAGGTCGCTGCGGACGCGGCGGTCGAATTCCCGAAGTTCATTGTCGTTAAAGACGTCACCCAGGCTCAGCATGGGCCGGTCGTGGGTGTATTTTTCAAAGCCGCCGGAAATCTTAGAGCCGACGCGCTGGGTCGGCGAATCGGGCGTCACCCATTCGGGATGGGCTTTTTCGATGTTTTCCAGCTCCCGGTAGAGCATGTCGTATTCGTAGTCACTCATGGTCGGCTTGTCGAGGGTGTAATACTGGTAGCTCAGTTCATCGATTTTTTGTCGCAGGGCCAGGAGCCGCGCTTTTTCTTGTTCCATAAGATTCCCTTCCTTTACGCGTATCGAAATGGCTATACTTTTTCTAACGGTGCGAATTTAACGACGACTTGGCGGACGCCTTTCGTCGGAAATTGAATTTTCATCTGCATGTTCGGCCCGTCGCCGATGACGTCGAGGACGGTGCCGATGCCCCAGATCTTATGGCGTACTTTGTCGCCCTTTGAAAAGGAGTCGGTCACGGCGTGCTTCTTGGGAAGGCTCGTGGCTACGGGCTTCGACAGGATCGACACCCGCTGCTGGCCGGGAACGGAGGTCATCCGGCTCTGGGGCATGGCGCTCTTTCGCTTGTATTCTTCGACGAGTTCCGGCGGGATTTCCCCGAGGAAGCGGCTCGGCATGTAGGCTGAGATGCGGCCGTACATGGTCCTCGTCACGGCGTTGGTGACGTAGAGCTGCCGTTCGGCACGGGTGATGCCGACGTAGGCCAGGCGCCGTTCTTCTTCGATCTGTTCGGGATCCATCAAGGTCCTACTGTGCGGGAACAAGCCTTCGTCGAGGCCGGCCAAAAAGACGACGGGAAATTCAAGACCCTTGGCGGCGTGAAGGGTCATGAGGGTGACCTTCGATTCGCTGCTTTCAAAGTCGTCGACGTCACTGACCAGGGCTACATTTTCGAGGAAGTCCTGCAGGTTGCCGTCGGGGTTGCTGTCCATGTAGTCTTTAGCGACGGACAGGAATTCGCCGACGTTTTCTTTGCGGCTTACGCCTTGGGGATCGTGTTCGGCTTCTTTATCGAGCATGTCGCCGTAGCCCGTGTCTTTGATGACCTTTTCGATGAGGCTCAAGACGTCGAGGCCGTCGATCTCATTGAGGAGATCAAAGATCATGGCGGCAAAGTTTTCAAGGGACGTCTGGGCCCGTTTGGTGACGGGGATGGCGTCGGGCGACGACAGGGCTTCAAAGAGGGAGATTCCCTCCCCTTCTGCGTAGGCTGCCACGTGTTCCATCGTCGTAGCTCCGATGTTGCGCTTAGGTACGTTGATGATACGGGTCAGGCTCAGGCTGTCTTCGGGATTATACAAGAGCCGCAGGTAAGCGAGGACGTCCTTGATTTCCTTGCGGTCGTAGAACTTGGTGCCGCCGACCATGGTATAAGGAATGGCGTAGCGCATCAATTTTTCTTCGAGGACACGGGACTGGGCGTTGGTCCGGATGAGGATGGCCATGTCGCCGTAGGGTTCGTGGCTGATTTCGTGGCGGTTGTAGATGGCGCCGGCGATGTAGTCGGCTTCGTCGTGTTCGGTCTGGGCCTGGTAATGGATGACCTTATTTCCCGACGGGTTTTCCGTCCACAAGGTTTTCCGCGGCCGGCTTTCGTTGTTGTCGATGACGGCGTTGGCGGCGTTCAAGATGGTCTTCGTCGAGCGGTAGTTCTGTTCGAGCTTGATCGACGCTGCGTCGGGATAGTCCCGGGTAAAGTCGATGATGTTGCGGATGTCGGCCCCGCGCCAGGCGTAGATACTCTGGTCGGCATCACCGACGACGCAGATATTGCGCCACTGAGCGGCCAGGATCTTGGTGAGGGCATACTGGGCGTGGTTCGTATCCTGATATTCGTCGACCAGGACGTATTGGAACCGTTCCTGATACTTTTCCCGGACGTCGTCTTTTTCTTCCAGGAGGCGGACGGCCAAGAACAGGAGGTCGTCGAAGTCAAGGGCGTTGTTTTCCTTGAGCTTTGCCTGATAGAGCGCATAGGCTTCGGAGACTTTTTGCTGGTAAAAGTCTTCGGCCTGGCCGGCAAAGGTTTTAGCATCCATGAGGACGTTCTTAGCCGCCGAAATCGTCCCCAAGACCGACCGCGGCGTGAATTGTTTATCGTCGAGGTTCAATTTTTTCAGGCAGTCCTTGATGAGCACCAGTTGGTCCGACGAGTCGTAAATGGTGAAATTCCGGGTGTAGCCGTGAAAGCCGTCGATTTCAAAGCGCAGCAGTTTCGCACAGAAGGAATGGAAGGTGCTGAGCCAGATGGAATCGGCCTGGGCCCCGACGAGGTTCTGGACGCGCTCTTTCATTTCCTTGGCGGCCTTATTGGTAAAGGTAATGGCCAAGATGCGGTACGGCGAAACGCCGAGTTCCAAGAGGTGGGCAATGCGGCAGGTCAAAACCTTGGTCTTCCCCGATCCGGCGCCGGCGGTAATGAGAAGCGGGCCCTTTGTATGGTTTACGGCCTCACACTGGCGGTCGTTCAAGGTGTCGAAAATAGGATTCATACAAACTGCTACTTAAAACATAGATAAACGTATCTATATTAAGATGAATTGCTGCAACCTCGCGGTTCGCAGTTCCTTCTTCATCGTACACTCTTTTGCTCTGAGCAAGCTCAGCAGCTACTTGAGGGGTTCTGCACTCCAAAGGCGTTGACAACCTGCTTCTTGCGCAGCAAGGAGAAAGATGTCTGTTCCCGACTAGCCATCGGTACATATATCAGTACTTTTGGATTTAAGCGGTCTGATATTCTTTTGCATCCCGCAGATTAAGCGAGGCGTTGAGATCACGGTCAATCATATATCCACACTTTGGGCAGACATACATGCGGTCTTGGAGTTTCAGCCCTTTATGGATATACCCACAGGCATGGCAAGTTTTGGAGCTGGGATAGAACCGGTCCACGACCCGCAATTCGATGCCTATGATTTCTGCCTTGCATTTCAGTTTCGACAGGAAAGAATAGAACCGTTCTGCTGCAACTGATTTTGCGAGATGCTTGTTCTTCATCATGCCTTTGATATTCAAGTCCTCCACGGTAACGAAGCTTGGTTTTTGCTTCACAATCTCATGAATGGTCTTATTTTCATGATCCTCACGGATTTGTTTAATTCGCTGATGAAGTTTCTGCACCTTAAGTTTTTGCTTGTCTATGTTTGCAGAGGCTATAGCAGGTGCACCACCTTTCTTTTTTTTAAGCTCATATTTCCGGCTGAGCTGCCTCTGCATTCTTCTCAGCCGCTTCTCCAGTCGTCTGACCTTTGAAGATTTGTTGATATTTTTAAAGGTCTGGCCATTGCTGACAATCGCCAAATTCTTGATACCTAAATCGATTCCTATACCTTCGCTCTGCGGATGACAGGATGCCGCCCAATCGTTGTTGTATCTGGATGTCTCCTCAACATCTGCCACAACGGAAACATAGAATCGGCCTGCCTGATAAGAAACTGTGCCGCTTATGACGGCGACACCAACGGGGAGATATCCGTATTCTTTCAGCTTCACCTGTTTCAGTGTCGGTATCATCAGCTTGTGCCGCCATATCTTCCAGTCACCCTTGTTATTCCTCGGAAAATACAGCTTCACATCCTGTCGGGATTTCTTTTTAAAACGCGGAAATCCTGCCTGCCCTTTAAAAAACTCTTTGAAAGCCGCTTCAGCATTAACCAGCGCTTTCTTGCGGGCTTTTGCCCCGCACTCGCTTATCCAAGACAATTCCTGTTTCAGTTTGTGATTGACGTACTTGTCGAAGTCATTAGCCGATACAAAATGCTTCTGATGACTATCAAGCAACCCACGCTGATACATCCGGTAAAGCTTCTTATTATAGGCAATGTACTGATTATATAAAAAACGACAGATACCGATTGAGCGAATAATCCTATTGGCTTGTTCGAGTGTCGGAGCAATCTCCGTCTTGAACGCTTTTAGCAATCGTCTCATCTCCCTCGATTTACTTCTTATATTTTCTCATGCAGTTCATATAGACTGCATGAGAATACATGAAGAATGCTTACGATATCTTGTACGAGTTCTTTATGCGGAGATAGTTTTTCATTCGAACGGTTTATTTTCAAGATTCCTTGGATATCTCAACGTTGCAGGATTTTGATTGACACGTTGAAAGGCTCCGCAAATTCTTTTGGTTTATAATTTGTAATATTGGATGAGTTCATGCTTTATCTTTCCTCCATGCTCACACCATGTTACAAATGTAGATTTGTCCGTGCACTTAGTGGCTTATAAATTTCTCCTTTAGCTTACAGATAAAAGGCCCTCACCAGATGGTTCGGGCCTCTCATAAAATCATCTCTTATTTCATTGCAGACAGGATCGGCGGAATGACCTGTTTCTTACGGCTCATGACCTTGGGCAGGTAGACTTCTTTATCGAGGACGTCTTTGCCGAAGGCAGCGCTTACGGCTTCATCCATGTTGCCGGCGAAGATGAGGTTCGTCGATTCGTCGATGATGCTGGTGATCATCAGGAATGATGCGACGTAATTGTGTTCGGCACGAAGTTTTTCGAGGGCATTCAAGAGGACCTGTTTCTGGTTGAGGAGATCCGTCGTGTCCATGACCTGTACCTGAGCGACCGTAAAGGTTGCGTCGCCGCCGACGAATTCTTTCATGTCGTTATGAACGATCTGGTCCGGCGTGAGGTCCGATACGTTGGCACCGGCTTTGAGCATTTCCATGCCGTATTTTTCGATGTCCACACCGGCGATGTTGGCCAGTTTTTCAGCAGCTGCCCGGTCTTCGGGAGTGCAGGTCGGCGAACGGAAGAGAACCGTGTCGGAAATGACGGCCGACAGGAGGAGTCCGGCTACGTCTTTGGGGATGGCGATGCCGGCCTGTTCATAGAGGCCGGTTACGATCGTTGCCGTGCAGCCGACGGTCTTGAAGAGGATGGAAATCGGGCCGTCTGTGGCAAGGGTCCCGCCGATGCGGTGATGGTCGATGACGCCGACGATAGATGCTTCGTCAATGCCGTCGATGATCTGTTTCTTTTCGTTATGGTCGACGAGGATGACCTGCTGTTTTTCAACGTTGGCTAAGGAATCGGCACAGACCATGCCGACGTATTTGCCGCCATCGACGACAGCGTAGCGGCCTTCTGCCGGAACGTCATGGCCGTGGTCGGTCGGGCTGAAGAACAGTTCCGGATCGTGAACGAGGCCCTTGACCGTGCTCAGTTCTTCGCCCATGACGGTCTTGATGAACTGATCGGCGAGCTGTGCCTTTTCGATGACACCGATGAACTGGCCGTTGTCGACGACAGGAGCGACGTCGCTTTCATGGACAGAGAACCATTTGGCAGCGTCTTTCAGGCTGGCATTGATGGGAAGGCCTTCGACGTCGGTGTAGACGGCTTCACCGACTTTGACGTAGAAATCCTTTACCAACGGCTGGGGCGTTACGTTGAAATAGTTGAGTGCGAAAGCCGTTTCTTTATTCGGTTCGCCGGCGCGAATGGGCGCAGCGTTGATGCCTTGTAACTGTTTTAATTTTGCATATGCAATGGACGAACAAATCGAGTCCGTATCCGGGTTTTTATGGCCCGTAACAAAAATCTGTTTTGCCACAATAATCACCTCATTGAAAATTGAACGTTTATATAATTGTATCTGTAATAGTATATCATGAATCGAAGAAATGGTCTATCGTAAGGATTTCCGATTTTACGCAAATTTTAAGGGAGCCGCTTTTTTGGGCGACTCCCCTCTTTTCAGGACGACGTTTCGATTCGACGCAATTCTGGAATTCTGAATATTCAGTTCATGATTTCCCCGGGAGGTTCGAGCTCAGACATAAGGTCCCAAAAATTTGGCTCCATCTAAATGTATCATATGATCCGGATAGGCTGAAATCCAAACTTCTGTTTCCCAAGCTAAGTCGACACTAAATTGCTTATATGTATCCTGATCCGGGAAGGCCGTTTTGAACCTCTCCCGCTTATAGAAGCGAGGGATTCTTGAGAAGTTTGATACATGAACTAACGCCTAACAACATATCCTAAAGGAGTTAGTTGTCAGGATATCCTTATTCTCAAGGGGCTGTCCAAAAGCCCTCTACACAGTTCTTCGTAATCGAAGTTCTGCTTACTTTTTCTGAGTATGTTGGCCGCACCGTTTACGTCGGCGTTAGCCATCCTTCCATCGGCAAATTGGTACAGGCCGCGATGGACCCGTTTCCCGCTGAAGGCTCCCATATACGGCTGTTCAGGCTTATAGACAGGAATCTCGTCTAAATCCAAGCAGCTTGCCTTGGAAGTGTACGATTCTTCCTGTTCGATGTACTTCATGCCGTATCGCTCGCAAAGCCCTTTCAATGTCTCACGCAGACTGCCGAAGCTGATTTGCGTAAACTGCTGATTGGTAATCTTGCCAAGATTCATACTACGTTTGAAGTTGCCATTGTAGCCGCAAACGATGGTGCCGATACGGTGTTCTATGCAGTAGTTGATGATGTAACGGGCGACCTTGCGGATATAGTCTTGTGTCCGATGATTCCGTTTTCGAGTCAAAACATAGAGTCGGTGCGTTTTTTTCTGCCCTTGCTTGTCAGCGATACTTTGATAATAAGCTTTCTGCTTGTTCCAATACTGGTTAATTGATTTCAGTTTACGTCCGTCCATGATGAACGCCGTCCCGGTATTGGTTACACAGGTCGCCAGGTTTTCAAGGCCAATGTCGATAGCCAGCACATTGTCAGTGGAAACGTCTTGAGGTTCTTCCACTTGAAGATAGCAATACTGTATTTTGAAGTATATGCCATTGTATATAGGGCAGATACGGATTTCCTTGATGGTCTTGCCTTCAAGCCTTTTAGGAAATGGAATTTTTACCTGTTTACCGCCATGCAGCTTGGAGAACTCCCTACTCATAGGCACCGTCAGGAATCCATTATTGATATTTATGGCATTAGTGGACAGAATAAGGTTGAACATACCGCCTTTTTCTCGATAGCGGGGCATTTTGATATCCTTGAAGCGATATTCACCTGATTTCGCTTTCTTTATGAGATTGAAGAATGACTTAAAGCTACGGTCAGCAACTTTTAATGTCTGCTGAGACACGCCAGCCTGCAATAATCCATAGTTTTCATTTTCTTTGCAGACATGGTAGTTCTCCTCGTATTTCAGAAACTTTTTCTCTTGGAAATAGTATTGCCTGATATTATAGAGAGCCGCATTGTAGAGATTATTGCTGTATTGGCACATTTCCCGTAAGATGGAGTATTCTTCTTTCGAAAGACCTCTTATGACATTTGCTTGTGTTAGATACATTTTGTTCACCTCCTTTTTATTATATACTAATCATATACAAAAAAGATGCGTCGACAAGACTTTCTACATGGATTTGTGGTTGTCGTGGCATCGAGCCTACTCAACCACCTGCCATTCATCTCTCACCTAAGAGGCAAGGGTCTTCTGGCGGGTTAAAATAAAATAAATCCAATGTTTGTCCTGCCTATATAAGACAACATCCGGCATTTTATCATGCAGTGTAATATCAAATCCCAGCTGTTCAAGGGCTGCCGAGTCTTTGATGAGATCCTTTTTCGTCGTATCCCCCATATACAGACAGGTACAGCCGGGAGCAAACCGCGGTGCAAATTGTTCAATAATGTCCCGCTGCAAGGCGTTATGCTTTCCCGGGCTTAAGAAAATCTCTGTATCATCGATATGGACCGGCATCATTTCCATTCGCTTTTTACTTGCATATTTTTCAATCAAAGTCTGATGACAACTTCGATAATCATCAAGAGCCTGCTGCCATGTCGGCTGTCTGAAGTTTCTCAAAAGGGAGAGAGCTTCTGTGGTCAATCGATATCGATAATTAGGGCTGTTCGTTGCCAAGCCGTTATCCTCAATCAAGGCCCCTTCCCGAAAGGGATGCATACAATTTTTTCTGATTGTTTCACGAGTATTCTCCGCATAAGTCTTTTGATAGTTTTCACGGGTAAACTGAAGGACATCATGAATGCGAATCCATTCATTGGCCGCTTCACTCCATGCCGATCCTTCCTTAATATTGGCAAGTGTCAGCAAGGCATACCCGGCTACATCCGTTTGCTGGCGCTCAGGCATCCCGAAGGCCTTCAAAAAAGCTTTCGCTTCCTCTAATTTACTCACCATAAGCCACCCCTTTTATGATTTTATCACAGGTTTCGGTCGACAAGTTTTCACCCGCCATCAACGCCCTACCCATCGCCTCAATCATCGCAATCGGCGGAACGGGGATACTGTTTATCTCCGTACTGTTAACCTGCGTACTCCCGTTTAAAATTCTATAATACTTATCGAATAACGTCGAATTAAGGAGCGCATACAACCCAAAAGTCAGACAGGTGCTCATCTCGCTTTTATCGATTCGGCTGACATAGTTTATCTTATTTTGCGTACTGATGAACTGGTAATCGGGAAAATCATTGGCAAGATATACTCCACATTGAAGTCGTCTATATTCCTCTTTCGCGGTAAAACGCTTACAAAATACATAATTCTGATTCTTTTGGATAAGGCCCGGCTTGGCGTCACTGATCCAATCACAGGCATTCCCCGACGGATGGTGATCGACCCGGCCCTCCTTTATATTTTGACTGTAAAATAAGGGAACCGTGTGCTCTCCGGGGCTTTCCTTTAAGTCCTCTCTCTGGCGAAAATCTACGACGATTCCCGTATGCATTTGAAGCCCTTCATCCGGCATGGTTCGCTCATAACGATGGATGGTTTGAATGACAGCTACATCTTCTTCGGATGTCGGAAGATAAACATACAGCCGCTCCCCGGCAACGACCGTACCATAAGGAACGGTAATGCCGGTAATCGACTTAAAGTCACTGTTTGATTCTGTCGATGTAATTTTCACCGTATCCGGCGTTTTTGCCGTCTTTTGGACTTTTATGATGAGTGTTTCTTGGAGGACCTGCTCTTGTTTAAATACCTTGTCGCGACTTACGAATAGATGTATGTGCACAATTTTCCCATATTTCAAGAGATACGTCCGAAAACGCCGAAAGTATTCCCCTGAAGTCCAGCTGCGCGGGATAATATAGACCATCTCGCCCTTTTCCTGCAAATTAAACAAGGACATAGCCGCAAAAAGAAAATAGAGGTTCGGAGCCCCATGAACGACGGAAGGCATGGCAAGGGCAGCCGGGTGATTTCTCGGCACTCTTAGATAGGGCGGATTTCCTATAATAACATCATATTTTTTAGGCTGTCGTTCAGCCAGCAACGTGTCCTCAAAATCACATCCTTGAGGGACAATATAGTCGTCCTCCACGATCGTAACGTTACATAAAATGTCGCTGTGCTCCTTTATATACATTAAGTTCTTTTTTAGGATAGGTAAAACAGCCGAATCATTTTCATAGCACGTCAGGTTCACCGCCTTTACAGGTCGCTCATTTATAATACGGTCCAATAACGCAGCTGAAAGAATCCCTGTTCCTGCCCCCGGATCCAGTATTTCAATGGTATTGGGAATATTCGAGAAATCAAAGAGAGACGCCATGAAGACGGCCGTTTCTTTTGAAGTAAAAAACTGGCCTTTTTTCTTTCTCGTAAGCTTAGGCATCGTTTCAAGAAATTCCATCGTCTGATCGATGATAAAATCAAGCATAAAACACGCACTCCTCAACAGTAGGATCAGAATAACTTATTTTAATATTATGCCATAAAACCCCTGACTTCTCAATTCAATCAAACGATGCACCCCGGATAAGGGCCTTCTCCGGACGTCTCTTGCGTCACGAAAATCTCCCGGCAGAATAAATCCGCCAAGACGAGGACCTCTTGCCATGAATTCCTTCTATCTAGTATAACGTGCCATAGAATCAGGGATTTAGAAACTGTGTATTTTTTAATCGAGTGAGGCCGTCTTTCAGTCTATTTTAATAAACTGCAGCGTCACATAAAAATCACCCACCGCCCGATTTCATCAGTACAGTGGGTGCGTATGATTCAGTTTATGGCCGGTCAGCCTTTTTTTCGAGATCTTCTTCAATCTTATGGAGGACTTTTTTGGCGTCTTGACGCCGTTTCCAGTACCATAAGCCGCCATAGACGATGGCCATGGCAAAGAGGACGACGGCCAGGCGCTGGGAGTGGCCTTCCATCATGACCAGGTCGTGGCCGACGAGGACTTCGATGGCAACGGACGGTAATTTCCCAATAAGACAGCCGATGATGTAGTCGCGGTAGCTGATGTGGCTCACGGCACCGAGGGCGGTGATGAGGCCGTTTGGCGAGTACGGGACGGCCCGGGCGACGGCCATGGCCTGCCACGTCGTGTAGTGGTCGATTTTGCTCAGCATCTTGCTGGTCTCGATGATTTTCTGGGCCTTATTGCGAAAGAGGGCCCGCATGAAGAAGAAGCTGATGACGACGCCGATCGTTTCGGCAATCCAAGAGACAACGGTTCCGCCGACGACGCCAAAGACGACGCCGTTTGCCGTCGAGATGAAGATGGACGGCAGGAAGCCGACGACGTTGATGACGATGTTGATGATCATGCTGATGACGACGGCCCAGCCCCTGAAGGAGCGCAGGTAGTCGATAGTCCCGTGGAGGTTGCCGCTCATGGACAGGTCCCAGACGGTCGTGTAAAAGTCAGGGATGAAGACCTGAATGGCACCAAAGAGGATCAGTAGGATCAGGAACAGGGCGATTTTAAGATGGGTCTCATGGATTCTGTCGGGAAGCATTATGTTTCCCCTTTCTTTTCTCGGATTCGTGTCTTGGCCATTTCGGCGATCTTATCGTGCTTCAATTTCGTCAGGTACATGGATCCGCCGATAATGAGGGCGCCGCCGGCAACGGTCATGGCAGCCAGGGCTTCGTCGAAGAGGACAAAGCCCCACAAGGCGTTAAAGAAGACGCCGATATAAGTGACGAAGCTGACGACGACAGGGTTGGCCGTGGCATAGGCGTTGGTCATCCAGATCTGGGCCAGGACGCTCATGACGCCGAGGGCCAGATAAAACAGCCAGTCCGTCCCGGTAGGAATGACAAAGTCGCCGGTCAGGGCCATGATGATGACCCCCGATAAGGCGGCGCTGATGAGAAAGTACATGACCACTTCATAAGGATGGTGACCGCCGGCCCCGGTCAACTTGCTGACCGTCGTATAGGCGCCGGCGGCAAAGATGGCCTGACCTAAGGCGAACAAGGAATAGACGTTGAAGGAATCGAAATTCCAGGGCCGAACGACGAGGCAGGCGCCGACGAAAATGACGACCAGCGGCCATTTCGAGCCCGGCGGCAGTACTTCCTTGAGGAACATGGCCGCAAAGAGCATGACGAAAAAGGCCGACAGCTGGGAAATGATGGACACATCGGCCAGCGGCATGCCCCGGAGGGCATAGAAGCTGCAGATCATGCCGATGCCGCCGAGAAGGCCCCGGAGGGTCAATGTCGGGATGTCACGATTTGACATGTGCACGTCTTGAAGGCGCATAAGCCCCAATATCATAAGGGCACTGAGCCAACCGCGAAAGAACGCGATTTGCCCAGTGCTGACCGTATAGGATAAGACTTTTACGATGATATTTTGGATACTGAAGGCCAGAGCCGACAGGATGGCGAAGAGTACACCTTTATTCAACAGTCTGCCCTTCTTTCTAGGCCTTGGACGAAATATCGTCGACGAAGGATAAGACGGCCTGTTTCATGGCTTCCTTATCGATGGAATCTTTGAAGCGTACCGGTTTATGCTTGAGGTCGGCCAAGGGTTTGGGCAGGGCAATCCCGGTGACGCTGCTGATATCGACGAGGGTATCGAAGGGATCGGCGCTTTCCCGAAGTGCCAGGGCGGCACTGATGACCGGCGGGAATTTATAGGGATGAGCTGTGGCCATGACGACGGTGTGACGGCCTTCGTCGAGGCCCAGGCGGTGACGGTTCATGCCGACGCCGTAGGCAACGGCCGTATGGGGATCGAGGAGGTAGCCGAAATCGTTGTAGACGTGGTTGATGACGGCTTCCGTTTCTTCATCTCCGATCCAGCCGCCTTCAAAGTCCTGACGGAGGGCCTGGAGTTCTTCCGGCGTGACCCGCATGGTTCCTGTTTCTAAGAGTTCTTTTTCCCACTTGGCGACCTTTTGGGCATCTTCGCCGGCGGCATAGAAGAGGAAGCGTTCGAAGTTGCTCGACAAGAGGATGTCCATGGACGGGCTGTCCGTCGTATAGAAGTCGCGGTTCATATCGTAGACGCCCGTTTCAAAGAAGTCGGCCAGGACCTTATTCTTATTGGAGGCGCAGATCAATTTGCCGATGGGAATGCCCATTTTCTTGGCGAAATACCCGGCCAGGATGTTGCCGAAGTTCCCCGTCGGCACGATGACGTCGAAGGTTTCCCCTTCACCGATGGCGCCGTCGTCGACGAGGGTGATATACGTCGATACGTAGTAGACGATCTGCGGGAAGAGACGGCCGATATTGATCGAGTTGGCACTCGAGAAAAGGACGCCCTTTTCGTTGGCATAAGCATTAACGTCGGGGTTGGTGAAGACGCGCTTTAAGAAGCTCTGGGCATCGTCGAAGTTACCGTGGATGGCCGATACGCGGACGTTGTCCCCTTCCTGCTTCTGCATCTGCTGCTGCTGCATGGGGCTGACGCCTTCACTGGGGTAAAAGACCATGATGTTGGTGCCGGGAACGTCTTTGAAGCCTTCAAGGGCAGCTTTCCCCGTATCGCCGCTGGTTGCCGTCAAAATGAGGATCTCCCGTTTTTCCTGTTCCTGCTTTTTGGCAGCCGTCAGAAGGTACGGAAAGAGGGACAGGGCCAGGTCCTTAAAGGCCAGGGTCCGGCCGTGGAACAATTCAGCCACGGACAGGTCGGTATCGATGGAATGAAGGGGCACGATGCGGTCGTCGCGGAAAGTTTCTTCATTGTAAGCCGAGGCGATCATAGCCTTTCGTTCATCGGCCGTAAAGTTGGTGAAGAAATGAGACAAGACGACGTCGGCAATCTCCTGATAGGACTTGCCGCTCAGTTCTTTATAAGAAAGGACATCTTCGGAAAAGGCTTCGGGCACGTAGAGACCGCCGTCGGCAGCCAGGCCGTGGAGCAAGGCGTAGGATGGAGAAACACATTCATCAGAGCGCGTACTTCTAAAATTCATATATAAATCCCCCTTTGGCAAATCTGAAACAGCTTAGGTATCTTTTTATTATAGCTGAAAAAGCGGCAAAAGGCTACCTCTCGACAGGCTCGGCCGTCAAAATAAAAGACCGCTCCCTGTCTCCCACGGTAACGATGGAAAACAGCGAAGCGGTACGTGTCTTTTATAGGGAAATCCTTATTACCAAGCAGCGGGCAGCCAGCCGAAGATGCTCAGGATGGCGTAGACACCGGCGCCGGCAAAGAGGACGACGACCAAGGCCTGCACGACGGGATGGGCAATCCAGCCGCATTTCCAGCAAGGCAGCTTGTCACCGTGTTTGCGGGCCCGGCGCAGCATGAAGACCGGCAGGATCGACATGATGATGCCGCCGAAGGTCCCGGCACTGAAGATGGCATTGACGAAGCCGACGAGGCCGCTGTAGGCCAAGAGAACCGGCGGAATGACGATGACGGCAAGGCAGAGTGCCCGCGTGCGGACGTCCGTTTCCGATTTAAAGCCCAAGCGGTCGATCATGTTGGTCAAAAAGCTTTCGGCAATGGCCCAAAAGGAGGTCAGCATGGCGCAGAAAGCAAAGAGATTGACGATGACGAAAAAGACGGGCGACCCCAGGGCCTGGCCCCACGACAAGGACGCGACTTCCGTAATGTCGCCGACGGGCAGCATGAGAAAGACGGCCAGGGGCACCAAGGCCAGGATGAAGAAAGAAATGCCGGCGCCGGCCATGATCGACGGCACGAGTTTTCCCGGATCATGAGTAAAACCGCGGGAGATTTCCGGCACGATGTACTGAACGGCGTAGCAGAAGACGGCGATGTTAAAGACCGGCACGGCGTAGAGCCAGTGGGTGTAGAAAATATCTGCAACAGGTACGCGGGCCGATAAAAATGACGCGCCGACGAGAATGATGAGCATGGCCGTCATACCTGAACTCAAATATTTTTCTGCAACGCCCGTCGCTTTAAGGCCCATCCAGACGACCGTCGTCGCCCCGACGGCAAAGAGGACGCTGGCAAGCTCCACGGAAATGCCGAAAAACTCGCTCAAAATCTTACCGCAGCCGCTGGTGTAAGCGATGAGGCTGCAAAAAGACGTAGCCCCGACGGAAAAGAACATCAGCCAGGAACCGACCTTACCGACGTATTTCTCGGCAAGCCCCGATAACTGTAAGGGCCGGGCCGTCCGCAGCGTCGCTTCGGCTACGTAGAGCATGGAAATGACAGAAAAAAAGCCTGCTACGACAAGCCACGTAAGCAGGACCGGCCAGCCGGCATTGCGACTGGCAAAAGCTAAACCTAAAACACCGGAACCAATGGTAGACCCGACGACCATCATCGTAGCCTCCATGAAAGTGAGACGATGTACCTTGAGAGCCGCGTCTTTTGCAGCTCCCGCCGATATAGTGTCCAACTCGTTCACATATTCCATCACGAAAAAACCTCTTTTCTATGGGAAAATATGTTACCTGATGTCAGCATGTCCTGCTCATTATATCATAAGGACCCGGTAAAAATCCACACTTAAAGAATAGAAAAATGACGGAATTACCCGTCTTCGGAGCAAGCATTTTAGGACAACACACGCAGCTCCCCCATCCGCCAAGAAATGACCACCCTTGGAAAAAGCGGAACCTTACTCGTCGTCAGTATTGACGAAAGCCTTGAATCGACGATATAATGAAATTACAAATTGGGCCGTGAATCCCAAAAAATTGTTTCTCCTGCCTTGTCTTCGTATGAAGGCAAAAAAGAAAGGCACTCTCTATTGAGGGTGCCTTTTGCATGTCCAAATAAGCCAACCCCAGGGGCAAAGGAATTCTAAGTGATAGCACCTACTCCCATTCGGGAACCCAGCCTTCTCCTTCACAAGTTGACTTCTGTAACCATTATACCAAATAACGCAGTCAATGAAAATCAGCAGTTCTTCGTTAAGAGCAAAAATAACCTTTTTTCTGCTCTTAACCAGCCTTAAGAGCAGAAACGTCTTACTTCTTGTCCTTAGCTATTTTCAAATTCGCCTCCGTGGGATGAAGATTACTACCACCTTTAGCGGTATCTTTCTCAATGCTCTCCATATTTCTGGCTCGTTGTTTCCGATATTCATTCAACCCCCGGATATTCTCCGGATCACGGTAGAATTCAAGAATATCTTTGATAAATAAATCCAACATCAGTCTTACCTCCTTTTGCACGTGTACCATTTTGCTATAACTTAAATCAAAATTTTCTTCTAACTAACTCTCTCATAGATAATAAGTTTTTACAGCACTAAACCCCTCGAATTCGAGGGGTTTAGAAATAAGAGATATAAATGTATTTACCTTCTCCCCAAAAGATGAATTGATGGCTCGTAAGATTCCATTAGCCCAAAATATTAAAAAATGATACCCTTCCATATTTCAGGCGGTATTTGCTCAATCGGTTTATTCCGGCGAATGGCACGACGCAATTCCTTTGCCCCTTCTATAAAATTCAGACAAGAGGGCCGCAAGGGCTCGTAATGCATCGTGCGCTCCAAGGAATGCTCGCCGAATTTCGCCAGATATTCTTTTTGGACCTCAAAGTATTCCGCCATCCCCGGATGGACGTCTTCAAAACGTTTCGGTTCCATCATGTTTCGCCTCCTCATTCAAAAAGTCTCCGTTCATGTTACGACTTTATCCGCTCATACCTCGTCGTGCGTCCGCCGCCACGTTGTGTGATTTGGCCGTTATCTACCAATGTTTTCAAAATGCGGCCCGCCGTAGATTGGCTGACGTCCAACAATTCCTGTACCTCTTTCCGGGTAATACGCTTCTTTTCTTCCAGAAGCTGCATGATTTTATCCTCATCAGAAGTCCGGAACGGGGCTGCCATTTCTTCGACAATCATCGGTATCTCAATGGCTTTATTCCTGAAATTCACATTGGGAAGAATAATTTTGAAGGCATTGGGGCTAGTCTTAATTTTGGGCTTCACCGGTTTATCGGCATAGGCATCCATCATTTTTTTCACACCTATTCCGTCAGCTTCAATGAGCTTCAAGTGGTAAAAGACGTTGTGCAGATGCGGGTTGCGGCACAGGGACACGCCCATGTTCAAATCTTCCGGGACGAAGCCGGGAAGGAGACCGCCAACAGACACCATCTCAACGCGGTCATCGTATATGTGGATCAAAGTATCAGCACCAAAAGAATAGTTTCGGTGTAGCAGCACGTTCATCAAGGCTTCCCGAAGCGCTATTTCCGGATAACCTCGGCGACCATCCGTATAACGGAAGTGATGTCCGCTCGTGTAGTTCTGATTGTGAAAATTGACATAAGAACAGGCGGCCTTCATTTGCTTCAGGAGAGAGCCGGAAAAATCCTGACGTGCCTTAAACACAGTTGGACTCGTCCCATCAAAGACTGCCGCCCTTATCGTACAGGGATTCTGGTCAGAAAGGAGAAAACCCAGATTCGTATAGAGACCATCACCGGATATGAGGTTCAAGGTCTTCATCTGCTGTTGATCAAAGGTCATATTCGCGTCAGCAAATTCACCTTTCAAGGCATCAAAAGTTAAGAACTGATCGATGGATCGTCTCTCTTCAAAACTGTCGCCATCGATTGCTTCAATCATCCGGCGAATGGCCGTCTTCGTTGCCGGAACGGTCTCATATTCCTGACGCACATAAACGCCCTCCGGCTGCAGGCCATTATTTGCCAAAAAATATGGACAATTCGTGCCTCGCTGAACGCGAACAGCAACGACGGCGTTTCCGTCACAGTTTAACGTTTCATAATGAATGAACATCGTGACGTCAGGTTTTATGGCGTCCCGCACCATATTCGAAATCTGCAAAACACAGGCGTCGGCATCTTCTACGCCTAAAACGGCCCCGTCATCAGCCACCCCGACATAGATCGTACCGCCGTTACTGTTGGCAAAGGCGATGATTTCCATCTTCATATCATCGCCGACGATAGCCTGCAATTCAACGTTTTCGCTTTCCCGGAACTTCATGCTACTCTACCTCCTCCATTCTACCTTTATTCTAACCAATATAATCATTCTCGTCAAGGTATATTGGTTAGATTGGTTAGATCAGAGAATGCGCCAGCTAAAAAGAGGCCGCGAAAAAGGGGCTGTAACGAAATACACCCCTAAAAGCAATAATGCGGCTTGAAGCTA
>OMEI01000502.1_pt1 | contig 21311 bp, 16 predicted proteins | sample 1645381 | NCBI WGS metagenome assembly OMEI01 (sample SAMEA103958119, study PRJEB25191) | human gut metagenome | biome: human-associated habitat [ENVO:00009003]; feature: intestine environment [ENVO:2100002]; material: feces | place: Germany | collected 2013/2015 | reverse complement strand
GTTACATCCGGTATCTGGTAAACCACTGGAATCTTATAGAATGACATTCTTGGATCTTGGTAGACGTGATGGTCAAGCTAATATCGTTAAGGTTGTTCGTAAGGACCGTGAGATGGTTATCTGGAATACTTCAGGTTCTGTAGCTCCGGGAACTGGTTACTCTAAGAATAAATCCACAGTAAGATCTAATGCAAAGGACGGTTACTCTGTTCACTTCTTAGGTGAGATGGGTATTATGCTTCGTGACCCCAGGGCATGTGGAGAACTTATTATGGAAGTTGAAGATTAATAAAACAGGGGTGATTAAGTTCACCCCTTTTATTTAAAACTTATAAATTATGGATATTATATTAAAATTCGCCCGTACAAATCCATGGGCTGGAATAGCTAAGTATAAGAATTGTAAAGATTATATCAGTACTTACTGGACAAGATCTGGTAATAGATATACTGGTTTAACCCCAGAAGATGCTAGACGTTTGGAGAAAGAAATGGGATATGAAGAAGGACATTTATCTCCACAAAGTGGATTCTGGAAAACATATGCAATCGGTTTAGGCGCAAGAGATAAAGTTTTACATACAGAAAGGCCTGAAGATGAACTTGCATATTTATTTTTAAAAGGACACAAAAGAGTAGCAAATGGAATCAATAATCTTAAGCCTACTCATGATTATGTTCTTGTAAATAAAGAAATTGAAGCTGAAGAAGCTAACAAAAGAAATAAAGCTAAACGTGAGGCATTCTCTGAATTTAATAAGATGTCAATTGAGGAAATGCGCAAATGTTTACGCTTATATGGTCACAAGACTGATAATATCAGTAATGAGCTAGTTGAAAGTAGTTTATTTGATCTTATTGAAAATAATCCTGACAAGTTCTTCTTGATTTGGGTAAACAACAAAGTAAGAGATACTCAATATATCATTGAAGCAGCTATTTCAAAGAATGTAATTCGCAAGTCTAAAAACATCTACTACTATGGTACTGACATTATTGGTAGAAGTTTGGAAGATGCTATTGCTTCATTAAATGATAAAAAGAATCAGGATATCAAAATGACTATACTTCAAGAAATCGAATCTAAGTAAAAGTAAACATGACAGTATTAGAAGCACATATAGCGTTTAAGATTGAAGCAGATAAAAATGCCGTTAATATTGGTATATCTGGTTGTCCATCTTTTTTACCTGAGGAAATTGATTATTGGTTATATACAGCGTATCTAAGTAAGATAGCTACTAAAGCTACTGGTAACAATACTCTTAGAATACCATTTGAAGGTAATGTAAAAAGAGTAGCAGACTTAGAAGGTTTAGTAAAAACTGATAAGGGATTGTCTTTACTAAGTGAATCTATAAGTAATAGACTTACTATGAATAATTTCAAATCTAGTATTACTTATGGTGATGATACTCAAGATAAGCGTATGTACTTCTTAGAAGGAATTTTACATTTTGGTAGTAATAAAATAGCTACAGTAAAACTTATTAGTCACGAACAAGCTACTAGATTCTTAGAAACTTATAATAATAAACCTTGGATTGAAGAACCTGTAGCAATACTGGAAGATAATAAGTTAATAGTATTTATAGATAGGGATCTTATGGTAGGTCCCTATACTATAGATATTACTTATCTAGCATACCCAAGAAAGATTAATAATCAAGATATTACGTCTACTCTAGATGAAATTCCAGAGTATATGCAATATGAAGTAGTTAAATTAGCTGCTGACATGGCAATTGAGAATATTGAATCTCCAAGAACTCAAACACATCCACAGTACGTAGCACAATTATCAGAGTAATATGAGTAGTAAGGAAATGCAAATGGAATTCGAAAGACGAATTCAACTTATTAGCCCAGATCTTATTATAGATGAGAAACCTAACTCTGATCTTATATTTTCAATACTAAATGAAGCTCAAGATAGGTATGTAATGATGAACTATGTTGGTGACGACCAAATGGAAACTGAAACCAATATACATACTAGAAATACAGATTCTATTAAGAGTTTATTAGTAGAAAAAGAGTTAACCGCAACAGGTACTACTCTTAATGGTTTCACAAGATACAGATTACCATATGTACCTACTGAAGAATATTTCTTATATGTACATTCTTTTAGTAAAGTAAAAGGTACATATAAACAATACAAAGATTTTGTTAGAGTAGATAATCAATTAGTTAAGTATAGGAATCTTGGTAAGTTTATTAAAACTGCATACAATACACCTATCATTAGGCAACCTGCTGTTGCATTAGTATCAGATCCTACTACTAAATATAACTATATAGAAGTAGCAGTAGATGCATATACTACATTAGGTAATGTTACATTAACTTACTATAGAAAACCATTAAGATTTAATACTACTGATGGAGCTAGTAAATGTGAACTACCAGAATCAATTCATAGTGAAATTGTAGATTTAGCAGTTAATATGTTTATTACTGAAGGTAAATATAGATTACAAGTAAAACAACCAAATAATCAACAATAATGAAGTATATTGAATTACAAGCAGCATTTGAATTAGAAATAGATCAATTAGATGACAATCTAACAAAACCTACTACTTCAGATATTGAGTATTGGTTAATGGCTGGATTAGATAAATTTATCAAAACTAGATATTCTGGTATTAATTTCAAGCAAACTGGATTTGAACAAGACCAAAAAAGAATTGATGATCTTCGTACATTAGTTACTAGAAAATCTTATCAATTTACTACATATCCAGAAGAGTATACAGTTACTCTGCCAGATGATTATATGTTTACTGTAGGAGAGACAGCTGTAATATTTAGTTACGATCATTGTTGGCCTGTGGGCCCAAGTGGTCAACCAAGAACTAAAAACACAGATGTGTTAGAAGCTACAGTAGAGAATATAGATAGACAAAGACAAAACACTTTGTCAGAATACAGATTACATGGTAGATCCGCCAGACCATTAAGATTATATGAAGGAAATGAAATTCATTTATATACAGACGGAAATTACAATATAAGAAATTATATTCTCACTTACTTGAGAACTCCTAAAAAGATTAGCCTTACTGATGCACCATTTGATGAGTACACAGATATGCCAGTTGCAACTCACAATGAGATAGTTAAGTTAGCGGTAGAGTTGTATTTGGAAAATAAGGCTAATCCAAGATATCAATCGTATATGAACGAAGTTAGTACAATGGAATGATTATACGAATAGTTTAGTTTGACGAGGAAATCTGAAACACGAAAGTAGAAGAACTAATCAAAATGTTAAGCTAGACGTCTATTTAAGTTTAACAATAAAAAACAATAATTATGTTACAACATGTGAACACAGTACTTATTGGTACTGAAGCACCTGCATCTTATACGACAGCAGATGCATTGACAGAAGGTCAAATTGCATTATTTGATCAAAATAGAGCAATTGTAAAAGATGCAGCTGGTGCTAAAGCTGCTAGTTCATTGTATATCGGTGTTTGCGAAGGCAAAGAAGATGTTTACAATGAAGCAGGTACAAAATCAACTAAGTCAGTTATTCGCTTCTCAATGCCTATCATGAAAGGTTCTAAACCTCACATGGTATTTAGTGAATATGTAGCTGCAGCTGAAGATAAAATTGTAATCACAGCTACTAATGTTACTCCGGAAGTTGGTCATCGTTATGTATTACGTTTAGTGTACAATGACATCTATGAGGCACCTGGGCAATTTACTCATACTTATGAAGTAATTGCAAAGAGTACTAATGCAACTGATTTGATTACAGCTTTCAAAAACAAAATCAACAAACACAAAGAAGCCAGAGTAGTAGCAACTAGTGATGCTGCTGTTCTTACATTGAATGCTAAGGAAATGCCGTACAACGAAGGTATTATGTTAGACTCAAATTATTCTCAGGTTTCTGTGGAAGCATTTATGTGGAAAACTATTCCTTCCGGTTTGTTGAGTAATGTAATGTATCCTATTGCCAATTTAACGATTGCTAAAACTCAAGGTACTCCAGGTAAGGGTAATCCGAAAATTGTTCGTGATCGTGAAAATGCAGCTCTTGGTTACAGAGGTATCACACACCGTGCAAATGGTATATATCCGTACATTGCTCCTGAGTTGAAAGCCGATTTAAGTGCTACTTACGATACATTGTCTATCGAATGGGATAATAAATATCTTAGTGATGATAATCAATATATTAAAACAACTCCATTAGCTTGTGAATTGTATGTAAATGCTGGTGAACTTGATGACTCTGCATTTATGACAGCTTTAAAAGCTTTTGTAGAAGTTGCTTAATCAAAAAATATAATTCAAACCAAAAAGGGGATTGGGAGTAATATCCCTTTCCCCTTTTATTTTATATACGATTGATATGGAAATGAATGAATCATTGTATTATGCAGAAATAAAACTGCTAACTACGTATTGCCACAACTGCCTAGATAACAAAATGAAGGATAAAATAATGATGTTTCTGTTTAAGAAAACACTTTATGATAATGCTACTACTTTGAATCTTGCAGATGATGCAGAACAGTATTATAATGAAATGCTGAATTTACTTGATATGAGAACGTGTAATTGTACTATTGATGACTGTAAAAATTGTAAAGATGGATATTGCGAATTATGTAAATAAAGTTGGTAAATTGGTTAATCAGTCTACAAAGTACAATGCAAAATTGGATAGAGTTTCGATTACAAATCTAGTACTATTGTTGCATTTAGATAAATTAGCTAAATGGGCAGTTAATAATTTAAATGACGAAGAGTTTCCTATTACTCAGGACGACGTAGATAAAATTATAGGGTATCTTCATTGCTTAAAAAAACAAATGAATTTCTATCCAGAAAAAGATATTGATTCTGATTGTATATTAACTGAAGTAAAGGAACATATAATCCAAGAGTAATATGAATAAAAAGATATCACAATTTGAACTAACAACTAAACTGCAAGAGCAAGACCTCATTACCCTTGTACAAGATGGTAGTAATAAAAATATTACTAGTGGAAGCTTTACTACATCACTATCAGGTACATTTGCTACTAATGAGAGAGTAGATGCTGTAGAAGAAGATGTTGAGATACTAGATACTAAAGTAAATGATAATTATAAAGATCTTAGTAATAAGATAGTAGAAGGAGATACTAGTGTAACTACTAATCTTAATAGTGCTATTACTAGTTACTATGATGTATTGAATAATAAGATCATTACTTTAGATACTAAGCATGACACCGATATGTCAGAGATTGGTGGTACTATGCAAGAGTGGATAGATGATATTGACAATAGATCTACATTACAACAATTACAAGATGCACTTAGTAGACTTACTGTAGCTGAGAATACTATCACTGCTTTAGCAGAAGTAATTGCAAATGGTGGAGGTAGTGGTTCTACCCCAGGCTATCACACCCAAAGTACTGCTACAATATTTCCTTTGTCTGGTTATTATAAAGCGAATGATGCATCTCCATTGGCTACATCTGATACATTAAATCAAGCATTGTCTAAACTTGAAAATCAAGTAGAAGCAGTGGCTAGTAGTTCTGGTTCTTTACCTGTAATTAAATCAACAGAAACAACACAACCTTCCGATGGTACATTGTATACTTCTTTAAAAACTGAAAAGACCTTTTTAAATAAATATGGGGATACTGCAGAAGGTAGAATAGACTTTAAAAATGGTTTACAGGGTGGAACAATATTTAGATCTGGTTGGGATGGACAAGGCGCTAGTTTGTATCCTTTTGGAACTAAATGGAATTTAGAGCTTGATAATTTATTTGTAAGAGGTAACATGACAGTTAATGAACTTACAGTAAATGAGATAAAGGCTGTCGGAGGAGATTTGTTAGTTACTTTAGGAGACATGAAATGTACTAAAGTAGAAACACTTGCTGATGGATATAAATGCTATTTTGATACAGAAGATGGAACTAAGTACAATGAATTTGTAGTTAACGATATGGCAATATGCCAACAATTTGATGGTAAAAATGTTAAAAGATATTGGCGTAAAGTTAATGAAGTTGGAAGAGATTATATTGTATTATCAAAGGATGTATGTGAACCAAATAGCTCAGAGCCAGGAGAAGGAGATACTATACTTCAGTTAGGGCACATGTATGAAGCTGATCCAGATTATAACTTACAAATGGATGAGCGTCGTAATGCGATCTATATTAGTGCTAAAGGTATGAATGCTCCTAGATTGACATTCTACAAAGGTATTGACGAGTTTACTCTGGCAGATGATCCTGTAGCTGGTGTAGTAAGGGAAAGAGTTGTAATTGGTGGAGAACAAACTAAATTTGTAGGTACAATTTATCAAACTTCTAATACAGGAATCGTTAGAGTACCTGTATATAAAGGCCTTTGGGTTTCTGGTAATACTTACTATTATTACGATCAAGTAAGTCATAATGGTAGTTTATGGATTTGCATGAAACCAGATGGCACTACAGCAGAACCAAAAGATGAAGAAGATGATTGGCAGAAACAAGTATCAAAAGGTGAAGCAGGTACTCCAAGTGATGATGTTGCTAAATGGGTAGAAATTACTGGTGACAGACTATTCTTATATGAAACACCTGACGATAGTGGAACACCAACTCCATCTACTATAAGTCTCATGGCAAATGTGCATGGTATGACTAATCCATCTTTTAAATGGACAAGATTAGATACCGGAGTAACTATGGGAACTTATAGTTCATTAGAGGTATTTTACACTTCATTAAATAAGGGTCAAAGGACATTATCATTAAGATGTACAGTAACTAATTCAGATGGTGGTGAGTATTATGATGATGTACAGCTTGCGAAATTGTTTAATGGCGCTGAAGGGGCAGATGCTTATTATGTAGACTTAAGTAATGGTACCGCCGTGATTCCTTATGACGAATCTGGTAATCCAAAAATAGTAATAAGTGAGATATATACAGATGTTATGGCATATCATGGTATAAATGCAATAAGTATCAAAAATATGACAATTAAGTCTGTAAAAGGAACTGCTACAGCTCATGTCGATTTAGCATCTAATAGGGTGTATTTAGATACTTTAAACTCTACCACTGCAGAAATAACCATTGGTGTTACTTTGGAAGATGGATACGCTATCGATAAAGTATGGTATATAGGTACTACAAAAGATGGTGAAAATGGGTTCAATGGTGAAGATGCTATGTATATGACAATGACTGGCGAACAATATTTTCATTACAAGAGTGGTGAAACTGTACCAAATCCAACTTATATAGATATTTCAACATCTACTACAAATGTTAATGGTGCAACTTATAAGTGGTATTATAGTGAGGCTGGTAAATACAGTTGGAATTTAATTCAGAACGAAGCAGGTCCAACATTACGAGTACAATATAACTCTGCATGGATGAACATTGCTGATGAAGTCACTTTCAAGTGTGTAGTTACAGATTCAGTTGGTAACGAATTTTATGATTTCATAACTATTAACAAAGTAAGAGATGGAGAAAATGTTTATCGTGGTTCGTTACAAAATGAAAACTGTTCTATTGTAACTGATGAGAACGGTAACTTCACTGCTGATGCCGCTAGAGTAGCAACTACAACTAGTAGATTAAGATATGGTAATGAGGAAGTAACCAATTATACATTGCAAGGTTATGGAACCCCTTACTATGGAACAGGTCCATCTTTAAATTATAATAGTAGTACAAAAGAATTAAGCTATCCTACAGATAAACTTTCTGCGTTTACTTCAGATGCTTTAGTATATAAAATAGATTTTTATACAACTGTAAAAGGATCAAATACAAAAGTAGACACAGTAGATTTTGTAATATCCAAGAGTAAACAGGGAATTACTGGTCAAAATGGTAAACAAGAAGTTACTATTTATATCTGTAGTAATAGTACACCTTCTAGGCCAACGTTTACCACATTACCTACTGCAACAGGCGCATACAACTGGTCATTAGATGCACATTATCTAAGTAGCTATACTACTTGGTCAAGTAAAGGTACTTATAATCCAAATACTAATTCTATAGATCTAATACCAAATACATCTTATAGATGGACAGAACCAGTTAAATTTTCCGGTAAAGACGGAGCTAATGGAGCTGATGGAGCTGATGGTAATGATGGGCATTCTCCGTACATTTTGAATGGATATTGGTATTATTATGATTCCTCTCTTGGCTGGGTACAAGGTAGACCTGCGCAAGGTGAAACAGGTCCAGCAGGACCAGCATTAACATTCAGAGGAGAGTTTAGCAGTAGTAAAACTTATTACTGGAATGAAGATAGAAGAGATGTTGTTAAATATAATGGTCAATACTACATTGTAAAAAGTAAAGGTTCTACTGATAAAATTAGCGGATTTAAGGTAATGTCTTCTTTTGAAATGGTTGCAACAGATTTATTATTAGCACAAACTGCTACTATAGCAGGTTGGAATTTTGACCCAACTGGTGTTATATATTCTGCTAATAAATGCGTTGTATTAGATCCTGGTAATGACGCAGGTTCTGCTGCACAAGTGATAGCTATTGGGGATGATGATCTACTAGCAAGTATTACTACTGTTAATGGGCAAACTCGTTATAATAAAGGTAAAATAAATATGTTCAAAGGAGGTATCATTACTTTAGGCCCAATGGATAGTAATGGTAGAGCTACTGCAGGTATTTCAGGTTATGGAGATTCTAGTAGCGAAGTACGAATATGGGCCGGTAAACCATTTGATGATGGTACTAGTCAAGGAAATAGATTCTGGGCTCCTTTTAGAGTTTATCAAGATGGTTCAATGGTAGCAAATAATGCCACTATAACAGGTACTCTATCTTGTAAAAAAATTACAGTAGATGAAGCTTATCGTGGTTCTTGGTTTGGCCCTGGCGTTGTTTGTATTTGCTATTATAGTGGTACTAATTCATCAATACAAAACGTGTATACAGTTGGTGGAAAAAAAGTATCCAGTATTTCAAATGTAAACGAGGGTACTATACGAGTAAACCATAACATTGGAAATACTAATTATATAGCATATGCTATAGGCAGTAAAAGATCTACTGTTGGTGCTTTTGTTGGTTCTACAGGAGTAACTAGTAGATCTTCAAATTCTTGCGATATTGTATTTATAGACACAGATAATAAAAGTCATAGACCTGGGTTGAAAGGAAATGATGCAGTAGATATTATATTTTTAGCTTATCAATAAAACACTTATTATGGAAAACGAACAATATTATGTATTTTTTGCAGGAGGAATGACAATAGGTACAAAAGAATGGTATGAAAGTATTCTTCCTGAAAATATTGCAACTAGTTATGATGATATCCTAGAAGGTAAAATGATGCCAGCATCATTAGAACAAATTGAATTCTATAATTCTCATAAAGATTATGATTTATATCATCTTTTTTACATGCTTCCTCTTACTCAGGAAGAAATAGAAGATATAAAAATTAATAAAAATATCGAGATAGAGAAAAATAGAGAAAAGGATTATAAAAGTGTTGCAGACCCTCTTTATATGGGGTATGTAAAAAATACAGCATTAGGTAATGATGAGAAAGCTACTGAGTACTATAACAAGTGGTTAGAAGCGATACAAACAATAAAAGAGGAAAATCCATATATAGTTTAATATGATTAAGAATAATGTATATTATGAATGGTTCGCAAGTATAACCGTACCCAATCCAGATCAGGTTGGGTACTGGGTTGACTTGGGAGCAGATTCAAAAGGTAGAATAATTAAAGTTTACAATCGTGATATAGAAAAATGGGTTGTACTCTTTGATGTAAGTAAAGATGACTATGTACCACCATTTATTGGTTCTAATGGCAACTGGTGGGTAGACAATAGAGATACTGGAGTAAAAGCTACTGCAGAGACTCCATATATAGGTGAGAATGATCATTGGTTTACTTATGATCCTATCAACAAAGTATATGTAGATACAGGTATAGAAGCTCGTGGTCTTAGTGCTTATGATATTGCAGTTAAATTAGGTTTCGAAGGTAGTGAACAAGATTGGATTGATAGTTTAAGCAAAGCATCTGAAGATGCAGCTATTGCTGCACTAGATGCAGCTAATAAAGCAAATGAAGCTGCAGATAAAGCTAATCAAGCTGTAGAAGAAATTGAAGGTATAGTTGACGATGCAATAGCTGCTACTGATAAAGCTGAAGAGATTGCTAGTAATCCACCAAAGATCGTAGATAATGATTGGTGGATTTATGACTACGATACTAAACAATATGTTAATACTGGTATAGCTGCTATTGGTGATGCTTTCACTTACAAGAAGGAATATCCTTCAGTAGAAGCAATGGAAGCTGATTGGGGTACTGCTGATGTAAAGTTAGGTGAATATGTACTTATTAATACTAATAATGTAGAAGATCCTGATGATGCTAAAGTTTACTTAAAAACTCAAGAAGGCTGGAAGTTTATTGTTGACTTATCTGGTATGCAAGGTATTCAAGGTTGGTCAGCATATGAAGTTGCAGTAAAACATGGTTTCGTAGGTACTGAAGAAGAGTGGGTTCAGTCATTAAAACAACCTGCATTAGATGCAGCAGCAGAAGCATTGGATGCTAAAGCACAAGTAGAAGCTACTGAAAAAGCTGTTAAAGAAGCAGAAGCATTACGTGTTACTGCGGAACAAGGTAGAGTAAATGCTGAAAATACCAGAGTAAGTAATGAGAATACACGTATATCTAATGAAGACAGTAGGAAAGCAGAAGAGTCTAAAAGGGTAACTGCTGAGAATGAGCGTATTGCTGCAGAGAACTCTAGAAAGTCTGAAGAGGATATTCGTAAAACTAATGAAGCTAATCGTATATCTGCTGAAAGTTCTAGAGCTAGTGCAGAAACATTAAGAGCATCTGCTGAAGTTGAACGCAATACAAATGAACAGAAAAGAATTGAGGAAGAAACAAAGAGAATCAGTTCTGAAGAGGGAAGAGTCGCAGCTGAAACCAAACGTGTAGATAACGAAGATGCTAGAATAGCAGCTGAAACAGCTCGTGATACAGCAGAACAGGAAAGGGAATCAAATGAAGCCACTAGACAGGCAAATGAGGCGATTAGAGAGACTCAAGAGGCTGCAAGGGAAAAGAATACAGCTGATGCTATAACTGCCGTAAATGAGGCTAAAACAGCTGCACAACAGGCTACTACAAATGCAACTACTGCTGCCAATAATGCTAATACTCAGGCTAATAGAGCTAAAGAATATGCAGACAATCCACCCAAAGTAGGAGATGATGGTTATTGGTATCTTTGGGATGAAGTTAATGATGTATATGTAAATACAGGTTGGCCATCTTCAGGTATTCTCTTGAAAGGTAGTCTTAATAGTCCAGAAGATTTAAATGACATTGTAGACCCGCAGCTTAGTGATTCTTATATTGTTGGTACAGACTTATACTTTTGGAATGGTACAAAATGGGTTAACATGGGTAGATTCCAAGGACCTCAAGGAGAACCCGGTAAAGATGCTGAACTTAGTAAAGCAGCTATTGAAGCTGTATTAGTAGGTGAAGTAACTACTCATACTCATGATACTAGGTATTATACTAAGGATCAAACCGATGCTAACATAAAGGTAGTAGCAGATGATCTTGCTAACAATTACTATAACAAATCCCAAGTAGATAGTAAATTTACTTCTGTATATATTTTCAAAGGATCTGTAGATACGATTGAAGATTTGCCTACTGAAGGTAATGTTATTGGTGATGTGTGGAATGTTCGTAAGAACGATACTAACTATGCATGGACAAGTGAAGGTTGGGATGCATTAGGTGGTACTGCTGAATTAGCTTCATTAACATCTAATGGTTTGATGTCTAAAGAAGACTTTGCAAAGTTACAGGATATTGAAGCAGGTGCACAAGTTAATAAGATTGAGACTATTACTAAAAGAGTAGAACTCAATGTTGTTAATAAGAACGTGACTATTCCAGAGGATATTAAGATCTCAGATACTGAACCTACTGAGGAAGAGATCATGTGGTTGGATCCTAGTGAAAACTATGATTTTACATTTGATGGTTATAGTCAAGCACAAGCAGATGAATTATTTGTAAAGAAGGAAGCAGGTAAAGGTTTATCTACTAAAGACTATACAGCTGAGGATAAAAAGAAAGTAACTAATTTAGGTAGTTATGTATCTAATGCTACAGGTGCTACTGCTGATGCTAATGCTGTTGCTATTACTCTGGAAAAGAAAAATCCTACAACAGGTACAGCAGATAGTAGTGCAATAACTATTGATAAAGCTACTACTAGTAAAGCTGGTGTAATGTCTGCTGCTGATAAGACTAAACTTGATGGGTTGAGTAATTACGATGATTCTACAATTACTCAGGATATTACTAATATAAAAGCAAATAAACTTGAGACAATTGAAGTAACCGGTACAGGTAATGTAATTACTGCTGCTACAAAGAATGGTACTAAAATTGCATTTGCTAAAGGTATTACTGCAATGACTCAAGATACTAGCGATGCTAGATATGTTAAGAAGTCCGGGGACGTTATGAATGGTAATTTAAAATTACAAGGAGCGCAGCTTGCACAGGTTCATAGTTTTTCTTCGGGTGGGTCGGCGTCGGCTTTGAGGTTTTATGATGTAAATGAGGAGGTTACATATTCATTTGGTTCTATGATTACAAATAATGGATCTGAATATACACGTACTCATGCATATATTGGTTGGGGAACTTCTCCTTGGGAAATTGCTAATAATTTAGCAGTAGGAGAAAATAGGTTTCTTTACAAAGGTAATAAAGTGTGGCATGCTGGTAATGATGGTTCAGGTAGCGGGTTAGATGCTGATTTGTTAGATGGATACCATGCCGGATATAAAAATGGTGATCTTGCATTATATATTAATTTTCCAAAAATAACTGATTTAATAAGTCAGGGTTTATTAAGATCAGATTATGAGACAGTTGGCTATCCGACAGAGGATTTTTTGATTGCATTATGTAAATGGGCAATAAACAATTATACGGATGAAACTTCCCATGTATTGCTACAAGGAGAGATTACTCCTGCTGTCTCGGGGTGGTGTGTTTTGAATCTTTATGCTAATGATGGAAAAGATAACACAACAGGATTACCAAAATATTGTTCAGGTCAAGTAAATTTAATTAATAAAAGCTCCATATTATTCGGTTCTTATAATGGAACCTGGTATTATAAAACATTAGTAGATACTTCTAATCTAGAAGATACTCTAGCATACTGGTATGAAAATGATGAAAACAATTCATCCACAACATGTGCAACAGGTGGTAATAGAAATGTAATTGAATCATTAAGAAGTAAGTTCAAGAGATGTATTGCTAAACCATATGGAGATGATGCTGCATTAATTAGTTATTGTAATGAAGAAACTAGTGCTAATTGGCCCGATGGTTCTGGTATTGATATTGTATTTGCTAGAAAAGAAAATAGAATGGTACATTTCCCAAAATACTATCACAAGACTGTTGAAAGATCACCTGGTATTTGGAGAACTTATATATCTGAACAACAAATTGATAGTGACTATATTGAAGAACCTGAAATGTTGTTAGGTACTTTTGAGGCTTATACTAATACTGATGGAACTTTATTGTCTGCATGGGGTGTAACGTCTACTGCTTCACAAACAATAGCTACATTTGTATCTCAAGCTAAGTCAAACGGCCCTTTATGGGGTATTGGAGATTATAGATCTCACGCTACTATAGCTAGAATGTTTTGTGCTTACTATAAGACCACTAACATTAGTACTTCTAATTCAGCAATACCTTGTTCTGGTGGAACCAAAAGATATAATTATGGAATTACTGGAGCAACTATTACATTGGGTAATAGAGATGGTAAAAAGGCTACTACAAGTGATACATCATACTATTCAACTAACTTCTTAGGACTTGAAGACTGCTATTACAGTAAGTGGGAGTTTGTACAAGGAATAAACATTTTAAAAGGTAAATACGTTGTATATGACGGAGGTTCATTCCCAGATAAGGATGTAGCAGAGCTTGAAGCAGCAGGTGCTACTAATATCAGAGTTGTAGGATATGAACCTAATCCAGCTGCAACAAAAGCATATAGTGGATGGACTAAAGCCGTAGCTCAAGGTAAATATGGTGATGTAGTTCCTACAGCACATGGTGGATCTGAAACCACTTACTATTCTGACTATAGTTGGTTTAATCCAACAGGAAATAAAATCTTTCTACGGTCGGGTACTTCGGGTAATGGTTCTCGATGCGGGGTCTTCGTGACTTATGCTCATGATGCATCCTCGTCTTCTTGGACGGATCTCGGTGCAAGATTAGCCTTTTACGGTAAGATCGTTGTAGTTGATTCAGATACATTTAAGAAAATGCAGGCATAGTCCTGAGTAATATAGATAATTAAATATTAATAACAAGGGCGGGATCTAAAAGAATTACTATGAGATGACTTTATAGTAAGACTGCTGTCACATTATTTCATACTTGAAAAAACAGTCAGGTAATTCAGATAATGGTTCTCAATGCAGAGTCTTCATAGCTAATGCTAATAATGCATCCTCGAATTCATAGACGAATATCAGTGAAATTAATGTTTGTTGAACTTAGATCAGCCTTACCTCTAGGTAAAAGATAACAGGTGCTTTGAAGAGACCCTAGTAGTATTGGGCGAACGGGTCTTACCACCAAAATAGCTTATGAAAAGAATAGGCAATTTATTTAACAGGATAATATCATATGAAAATCTGGTCCGGGCTGAAAAGAAGGCTAGGCTAGGTAAAACTAAAAGATACGGCGTTAAGAAATTTGACAGGAATCCACATGAAAATCTGGTCCGGTTACAAAAGGCATTAATTGAAGATACTTATCGTACTTCGGAATACTGCGTATATACAATCATCGCCGATCGTGGTAACAAAGAAAGAGAAATATACAGGCTACCGTATTATCCAGACAGAATAGTCCATCATGCTATAATGAATGTTATAGAACCTTACCTTGTTAATAGATTTACTGCAGATACCTTCAACTGTTTAAAAGGAAGAGGTATTCATTATGGAGTAAAGAGATTGAAAAGAGATTTAAAAGCTGATAAAGAGGGCACAAAATATTGTTTAAAATTAGATATTAAAAAGTTCTTTCCTTCTGTAGATCAAGATGTGTTATACTCACAATTTGAAAAGGTATTTAAGGATAAGAAACTATTAAGATTATTACATCATGTAGTTTATTCTACACCAAAAGGTTTACCAATTGGAAATTACATATCTCAATTTGCAGCAAATTTGAATTTGACTTGGTTCGATAGGTGGATTAAACAAGTATTAAAAATAAAATATTATTACAGGTATTGTGATGATATTGTTATATTACACCCAGATAAAGATTACTTAAGATATTGCTTACAAGAGATTGAAAAATATCTAGCTGATAACTTGAAACTAAAAGTAAAACGTAATTGGCAGATATTTCCTGTAGAAGCAAGAGGTATAGATTTTATTGGTTATGTATTTTACCATGGTCATACTTTACTCAGGAAAGATATCAAAAAGAAGTTTATTTATAAATTAGGTTATAAAAGTAAGAATAAGAGGTTAACATCACTAGCAGCTTATTGGGGATGGTGTAAATATGGAAACTGTCATAATTTATGGTATCGCTTTACGAGATCTTATAATTTTAAAGATTATAGACAAAAATTATTAAGTAGTTATGGAATTAAAGAAAGTACAAGGTGATCATATACCTGAAGTAATAGAATACCTAGGAATGAATGAATGGGCAGTTAGATGGGATATTGAAGAAATTAATTCTGAAGATATACATGGTTATGCTTATTATGAATTAAAATTCAATGAAGAACCAACTTATGATTCTTTCGTAAGTAAGGTTATCAGAACTAGATATAGTGCAGATGAGGAAGCAGCATTAAAATCTAATATGGTTGAACAATTGCTTAGTGGCAGTCAACCTATTACCAGATATGATGAATGGCAATCTTTTCAAACACTTAGAACAGAAGCTAAAACAATTGGCAAACAAATATTTAATATTTAATTATGGTAATTAAAGTAAAATATAATGGGGAATGGGTTAAAATACCATACTTAAGTAGTGATCATGGTCGGGAACTAGTAGAAGAAGCACCTAAAGATGGTAAGCAATATGCTAGGCAGAATGGAGTATGGTCTGTAGTAAATATACCAGAAGTTGACTTTACTGAGGTATATAATGCTATTGATACTAAAGTTGATAAAGTAGAAGGTAAGAGCTTAAGTACTAATGACTATGTTACTGCAGATAAAACTAAAGTTACAAACATCAATGAAGTAATTGAAGCTGCTGCTAAGAATATTACAGCAACAGGTATCTCTATTACTCTGGATAAAAGGAACTTGGTAACCAATGTAGTGGAAAATATAGAATTAAATCTTCCTGCATCTACTACAGCTTTAGCTGGTTTGATGTTGCCTTCAGATAAGACAAAATTGAATGGTATTGCTGCTGGTGCTGAAGTAAATGTTAATGCTGATTGGAATGCTACAGAAGGAGATGCATTGATATTGAATAAACCAATATTGGCTACTGTAGCTACATCTGGTAGTTACAACGATCTTACTGGTAAACCTACCATACCTACCGTAGACGTTAACAAAAAATATGTAGATGATAAATTAGCTACTAAAGCTGATTTAGCGGATTGTACAGTGTTTGACATCTTCATGAAAGTGGCAAACGGCGATACTCCATCTATATCTCAAGAAGACTATAATACATTACTAGAGAAGGTTCCAAACGGTTTTGTTAATACACTCCCAATTAGAGATAATGGTGAGTATATATCAAGTCTTTTTGGCGGATATAACACCAATGGTGATAATTCTATTTGGTTTTATGCGCAACAAACTATGGGGGTTAATCATTGTTCTATACAAATGTGGATACGTCAGAATTTAGATGTGGAAACTCAGGTTAATAATGATTATTTAATTCCGGTAACTGATGGAATTTCTATACAGGCAAGTGTTACAGATAATTCTACTGATCCTAATGTTAAGGAAGTAATAATACATACTACAGGTGACGGATCAAAAGCTTTAATGAATGATGGCAAGTATCGTAAGCTTCCCGTGTACGGGAGGAACCTGTTGCTGGGATCGGGGAAGGAAGTGAGTAATGCCGAGTATGAGATGGCTAATTACTGGCTAACTGAACAGATATCTAAAGGAACACAAGTAACATTGACTATTTTTGGAGAGTTGGGTGATGATAAGGAAATGTTCACTATATATAACTCTACTGGTGCAGTAGGTTCTATGGCTCAGTTCAGTAAGACTGACTTTGTAAATGGGAAGGCCAGTAAGACTTTTAAATGGATTACTAATATCGGAGATGCAGTAGCTGATAATACACATATGGTTGCATTTAGTTCTCCTAAAACTGGCACATCAACTTCCACCATCCATAAGATTAAACTTGAATATGGTGACATTTCGACCGAGTGGTCTCCAGCTTGGGAAGATATACCAGATCTAGAAGAAAGATATGCATACGGTGTTGAATGGGATACTGCATCATCTAGTCCTGATGGGGTTAGAGTAGGTAATATGCAATTGCATAGAGAACTACCTATCCAGAGTAAGATAAGGGGAGTAATACTGGATAATAAAGGTGGGATAAAAAGTTATCTAAATAATTCAAATTGGAGTAATATAAATACAGAATATTTAACAGAGTCTGTAATGACTGAAATACCTGAACATTGGTATAAATTATATCAATACGGAACTAAATTTAGAATGATGCTATCCGCTATTCCATTACCAGGATATAGCCATATAAATCAATTTTATATAAGTTCATTTGAGTCTGGAATAGATAGAAGCTCCTCTACTTTGATTTCTTCTTATGGTGTTGGAAGTACAAATGTAAATAAAAGAGGTGGTGATAACACCGCTGAATGGGATAGCACCTACCGTTCCTTGCTAGGTTGTCCCGTTACCAACCTTACCAGAGACCAATTCCGACAAGCTGCAAGAAAACGTGGAAGTGGTTGGGAGATGTACACCTATGGAGCACATAAAACCTTATTCTGGTTATTTGCAGTAGAATATGCTACATTAAATAGTCAAAAACCATTTAATGCTCAAAAAGATGCTAATGGATTCTCACAGGGTGGGTTAGGAAACGGTCCAACACAAATGACAGATTGGACAAATTTCAATAATAATAATCCACTTATTCAATGTGGTTATACTAACGAATTTGGTAATGGATCTGGAGAGAAGGCATATGTGGTGAAAAATGCTTCCGATGGTACTCATGCTACATTGATGGCTAACAGGTATCGTGGTATAGAGAATCCGTTCGGTCATATCTGGAAACACACTGACGGGGCCAATATACAGGTTACCACAGGCGATTCAGGATTATCTATACTATGGACTACCAGTGACCCATCGAACTTCAGCGATACCTCTTACACGGGTTATGACAAGAAGGGTAATGTCTGTCGTATAAATGGTCACGTCAAAAAGATGTTGCTTGGGGAAGATGGCGATATAATAGCCACGGAGGTCGGCGGTAGCACCTCTACCTACTGGTGTAACAACTACTACACCAGCACATCAGTTAGCCGCATGCAATTGGTAGTAGTTGGTGGTCGCTTGGATGATGGGTTGAATGCTGGCCTAGTTGACGTGGGTACGACTAATTCGTCTGGTATTGCTAATAACATCGGGTCTCGCCTTTGCTTTTTCCCAAAATATAAATCAACTGAAATAACTACAGAATAATATGAATAGAACATATAGTGATAAAATACCCAGTACAATAGAAAAAGATAATGGTGGATATTATCTATATAGATGGGATATACAAGAAGAACAAAGAGATGAGTATATTGGTTATTCCTATTATGAAGTAACTGTATGGCCCACATTAACTGCTAATAAGATATTAGAAACATGTATTAATGAATTATGGGGTACAGATGTTGAAGCAAAGAAACTGAATGACTATAATGCTGCATTACTAGGGATATTAGATGAAAGTTATATAGATATTTACAAAGATTTCTTACAAAAGAGAAAAGAATTGAAGGAACAAGTAGATTCAGATTTCATTGCTTATGAACAAATGCAAGATGATCAAATAGTGAACAAATAACCGCTATTACTTAGGGTAGTGTCAATTTATAAGTAAAGAACTTTTAAACCTTATTGACGTTTACTAAATAAACTGTCAAAAGATATCAGAACGCTAGCTAATTTTGTATTGGTTAGCGTTTTGTTTTTCAATCACATCCTCTCAAATTATTGTAATGTTACAAAAACTAAATAATATTATATTAACAGCTCAAAGTGTAGCTACAGTGAATTACTTTAAAGAATTAGTTAATGACGGACCGATTAAATTTGTTGCCTGTTTACTATCTGGTGCAATGGGTTGGTTATCTACATTCTTTGCTCCAATATGGACAGTAATAGTTGTAGTGTGTGTATTTATACTTATAGATGCAATTCTTGGCACCAAAGTATCAATTACTCATGGTGGTAAGTTTGAATCTAGAAGATTATGGTCTACTTTAAAGAAATTCGGAAACTGTGCAATGATAATTTCTTGTTGTCATCTTATGGACACAGAAATAGTAAAGTCAATTGACATGCATTTAGTAGAAGCATTTTCTGGTATTGTTTGTGGAGTTGAGTTATGGTCAATGATCGAAAATTTACAAGCAATTGATCCCACTGGACCGTGGAAGATCTTCAGTAAATTCATACGAAGCAAAGGAGAAAAGTATTTGGATATTACAATAAAAAAAGATGATTTACCAAAGATAAAGAAACTTGTAAAAAAGATAAAATGATATTTTCCAAAGTAAAATTAGCAATTGCTGTTATTTTTAGTTTACTATTGTTTAATAATGTCAGACTTACCAAGAAAGTAAATGACTTAGATAAACAAGTAGGGATTGCAATGAACAATGCTCAAGTATGGGAAGATATTGCAAATCAAAATAAAAATGAAGCAAGGTTGTTGGAATTGACAGTAAATGATTTTAAAAATTCTAATGATAGTCTAATAAAGGTCGCCAGAGATCAACAAAAGAAGCTAAATATCAAAGATAAGCAACTACGTCAAGTAGCATCTACTGAGACCGTAATTAGAGATACCACAGTAAGAATAATCCCTTCGAAAGAAAAGGATTTCTGTGTAGAGCTAAAACCAAATCAATTGACAACCATCACGGTGGCTAGAAAAGATAGCGTGTTCACACATACTATGGAAATACTAAATCATCAAGATTTATTTGTATATGAAGATAAAGTCTATAGAAGACGTTATAAGAATTGGTTTCAAAGATTAATTCACTTCGATTTTAAAAAAGATAAAATAAGTAAATATCAAATTATAAACTCTAACGATCTAATTCAAGTATTAGATACTAGAGTAATACACATATCAGAATAATTGCAATACATTTCAATTTAGTGTTAATCAATAAATAAATTGAAACTATGCATTTGAACAAAATATTAGAACAAATTAAACGCCATCAATCCCCTACAGAAGCTATAGATAAGTTGGCAACAGCTTTAGAGAAGCATGAAGGTAGCCTGTTGGAGAAAGGCTTCACTATTTTAAAGTCAGAATTGGCTGCAAATATGTATGAAGCTATAAATGGCCCTCATTTTGATGAGGAACATGCTCATTACGCAGTAGAGGGTATGGAAAATGAGGATGGTACAAAAGGACCTCACTGGACGGTTGAAGAGACAACGTCCGTTGCCAATCAAATGGGCATAAACTTAAAATCAGAGAAACATAACAAGTGGGACTGGTTTGTTGCTATGAATATGATATATTCAGACTTTTATAAAGCAGTAGTAGCAATGACTGGTAGCGCAAATACCAAATATTTCGCAGAATTAGCTAAAGCTTGGCTTTGTGACAAAGACATTTCAGAAGGCAAGATGTGGCACTACTATGTGTACATTATGTGTGACGACGAAGAAAACGATTATAAAGCATACGAACGTATGCACAGAGATCGTGAAGAAGAATATGGTCGTTATGCAAGACGTTCTGGTAGAATGGAATATGCAAATAAAGAAAGCGAACGTTATTATCCTTACTCTAAATATTATGACGAGTATGAAAGACCTGGTCGTAATAGATATTATGAACTAGAGTATGAATATGGGGATCGTGAAAAAGAAATGCGTGACCGTGATAAAGAATCCAGAGATAGACGTAACACATCTGTTAGATATTTC
>OMEI01000483.1_pt1 | contig 22097 bp, 16 predicted proteins | sample 1645381 | NCBI WGS metagenome assembly OMEI01 (sample SAMEA103958119, study PRJEB25191) | human gut metagenome | biome: human-associated habitat [ENVO:00009003]; feature: intestine environment [ENVO:2100002]; material: feces | place: Germany | collected 2013/2015 | reverse complement strand
TCCGCTGATGTCCCCGCCGTGAGCCGCTATTTGACTCAAGGCGGAAGACTGTCCGGGGACACCGAAAAAGAGGTACAGCAGATGCAGCCCCTTTCCCGCCGGGGCTTTGAAACGCCGAGTGCCTTCCGGCAGCGGATAACGGCTATGGAGCCCGTTTATATTGGCTGTGCTGTTCTTGATCCCCGTAAAGGCGACGGGTATACGGACAGCTGTTTTTTGAGGTACCATATCGATCGTAATCCGGATATCCGATTTTCGCCTGTCCAAGCTTTTTACGTGACCGGCGTGACCGATGACACGGTCATCGACGGGGAGTTGGTGGCAAAGTTAAGGATTCATGAGGATGAGGTCTGTTGTGATTACAGTAAGGTGTATCTGAAGCATGGCGACGAGTTGATCGCTGTACAGCCCATCTGTTGGGAGCCATTCCCGTATGAAACGGAGGTCGCTTATGAAGAAAGAATCCGTCAGATGCCCTTCCTGCCCTTTGGTAGGGTGACGGCGGTACTTGCAGACTATGATGCCGAGGCGGAGAGGCTGCCGTTTTTTATTCGGCCCTTTTGCTTTTGTGCAAAAGATGATTATGCAGAAACGATTTTGAAAGATGTAGGATTGACTAAGACCGGGGTTGTCAATTCTCGGGTTCATCTTCCCTGTAACCGTGATATGGTAAAAAAGATTTCTCGTTCGCCAAAGCAGCTCACCCTTTTTCTGAAGCTCCATACGGTCGAGGTGGTTGCTGAATTTGTATTGTGGCGAGACGATGTCGGGGAGGTTTTCCGCAGCGTGTATGAGAACCAGCGGGACTGGGGCGGTGCAATATGGCATCAGAAATGGTATCGGGAAGCCGTTGAACTGGGAGATTCCATGGCACAATACAATTTGGGAGGAGAAGCATCATGGGATGGAGATGAGTATCAGGCCTTTTCATGGTTCCAAAAATCAGCCGACCAAGGCCATGCCAGTGCGCAGTATCAGTTAGGGGACTGCTATTATGAAGGAAAAGGCGTCGCACAAGATTACAGCAAAGCCGCAGCGTGGTACCAAAAAGCAGCTGATCAAGGAGATGACGATGCACAGTGTGATTTAGGAAGGTGCTATTACTTTGGCAATGGTGTTGAACAAGATTATCGAAAAGCTGTCGAATGGTTTCGAAAAGCAGCGAATCGGGAAATTGGCAGTGCCGAAGCCATGTGCTATTTGGGAAACTGTTACCGTTACGGTACCGGCGTCGAACAAGATCGTGAACAAGCCATAAAATGGTATAAAAAAGCGGCCATGGACGGCAAGGGCGATGAAGACTTGCAGGAAATTGTACGGCAGGCCTTAGCAGAAATGTAACTTTTGGGTGTGAAAAGGCCATAAGGCATCGGATTGTGATGAAGGTGCCTTTTTTGAGGGACTTTGCTGCCTCATTCGTGATATAATTAAATTTAAGTTGAAAATGCATTATTCAAAACACGATATAAGGCGGTATAAGGATATGTCTCACGAAGAAAAAAGGGTATGGGGTATCCATACAACGGATGATAATTTATTTTTGCAGCGCCATGTCATTGCCATTGGTTGGGAGGATATGGGTGATTTGAGTCAGCTCGAAGCCAATCGCGATGCTTTCAAGGAAAAGTACGCAGCCGTTTATCCCGATGCCCGGAAGGGCCGGATTTCAACCCATGCCGGTATGCTCTATCGATTTGTCCACGAGGTCGGAATCGGCGATTACGTGGTATTCCCGTCCAAAATCGATCGCCGGATTAATATCGGCATCATTGAAGGGGAATATGAGTTTCATCCGGGCGATGCATCGTATGGCCAGCAGCGTAAGGTGACATGGTTGAAGCATCTTCCCCGGACTTTCTTCTCTCAAGGTGCGCTGTATGAAATCGGTTCTGCCCTGACCTTCTTTTTGGTGAAAAATTATGCCGACGAGTATCTTTCTGCCCTTGATCAGGGATTCGAGAAACACACGGAAGCCATCGGGGATGAGGAAGATGACAGTGTGGGGGCTACGGCAGCGGATATTGTAGAGGCGACGAGAGATTTCATTTTGAAGGAATTGAGCAAGCATCTCAAAGGATATGGTTTAGAGGACTTTGTGGCTGACCTCTTACGGGCCATGGGGTATCGTACCATCGTGTCGGCCCATGGCGGAGACAGCGGAATCGACATTACGGCTTATAAAGATGAGTTGCCGCCTCGGATTCTGGTGCAGGTTAAAAGCCAGGACGGCGACATAAGGGAAGCGGCCATCCAATCCTTGAAAGGCGCCATGCGGGAAGGGGACTACGGCCTTTTTGTAACCTTATCTAACTATACCCGGAATGCCCAAAAGTATCTGGACAGCACGCCCATCATTCGCGGCATCAATGGAAACGAGCTGGTCGATTTGATTTTGAAATACTATCCGGATTTGAGTGAAAAGTATCAACAGATGATTCCTTTAAAGCGGGTGTATATCCCCGTTGTAAAAGAAGATTCCCAGCCATAGGCGAACTCCTTTCAATCATAAAAGAAAAAGACATATCGACCCCCTTTTGGCCCTTGGCAGAAGCTGAGCTAAAAGAAAGGCGCGATATGTCTTTTTGTGCTGCAAATCCGGTGAGGCAGAAGGGGGTTTATGGCAATGATTCCGCTGCCGATGGTACATCCTGAATACCGGTTCAGGCCTCGGCCGTCGGGAGCATAGATCGAGCATCTTTTTTGTATAAAACAGTATAACAAAGTTGCCTTTATTTTGTTATAATGAAAATAGCTATAAATCGCAGGCATAGTCAGATGACTAAAAAATAGAGAATTCATTGTGACCGGAACGGACGCTGAAAGGGGGAAAACGTCGGCAGTACAGAGCCTTTTGAACATGACTTCTATGAATAGAGACGGTTTTTGTCACGATGGCTTTGTATAATCGGAAGTATATAGAAGCGAATGGAGGGGGTTTTGCGTATTTGCTACCAGTCAGATGGCTATTCCATTAGCTGTTCTATCGTTCGATACTCTCTATCATGACGTGTACTGCGATGGCCTATTGCTATGAGGATAGAGCGTTATTTTTAGTAAAGGGGATGAAGCGGGTGAGAAAGTTGGCTAAGGCATTGGCAGTCTTTTTGTTGATATATCTGGTCCTCTTCGGCTGCGCCGGTCCTTCGAAGGCTGCCGACGTTTGGGTCGATCATTGGGCTTCGGAAAATGTGGATTTGTATGTCATGGATGATATCTTAGCCTCCGGAACCGATTCACAGGGACCGTGGTTTGCTGTGGCTGTCAAACGGGTTCAAAATGGCAAATTGGATAAAGTGGTGACTTGGCGGTTCTTTAAGGCCGATACGGTGTGGCAATATTATACGAGCACCATGGCCGGCAGCCGTCGTACGGGCGTCCTGGTGCCTAACAAAATCTTTGAATATGGGATGAAGCAGTTGGGATGGTCCTATTCGAGTGATGGCACGCATTACTACTAAGGCGCTGCTATGTGTATGATTGACAGGCTGTTCTATTCACAAAGGAGATGAGGTCGTGAAACGGTTGTGGAAGACGTTATTGATTTGTTGTGTGGGATGTATGTGCTTCTTTGCCGGCACCGGTTCTGCCGGGGCTACCGACGTTTGGGTCAACCATATGGCATTGGAGAATGTAGACGTCTATGTCATGGATGATACCTTAACCTATGGGACGAGTGCGACCGGGAAGTGGTTTTCTGTCTCTGTAAAAAGGGTTCAAAACGGCAGGTTGGGTGAGGTCGTGACTTGGCGTTTTTCTCAGTATAAGACGGACATGTGGCGGTATCGGACCAATACCATGTCGGGAAATCATACGACAGTGCTCATGGCTCCCAACAAGATTTTTGAATACGGCATGAATCGGTTAGGCTGGTCCTATCGCCTCAACGGGACGTATTATTATTAAGCAACTATGGTCTGATTCGTTGCCGGAAAAAGGGATTGAAACAATTATTCTAAAACGAGGATGAAAGCCGCGGGTCGGAGGACTTGCGGCTTTTCTTTTGGGAGGGGGCTGACCTTGCAGGGCGGTTCGCTAAGGGCGTCTGAGCTTCACCGAAATTAGAAGTTCAAAGGTTCTTGCAGAAAACGCGTAATCTCTTCGAGCCTTTCCGGAGCGATGGCCAAGACTTTATCGAAGGGAGGCTCCAGGGTTACGACGTGAAGTTCGTCAGGCGTTATGGATTGGACGGCCTTGTGGAAAATTTCGAGAGAGTCCGCATCGTCACTGTAGCCTTTGACGATGGTGATCTCCAGATGGAAGCGGCCGCTGTAGTTTTTTCGGAATCGGACCATGTTGTTTATATGCTGATGAAGGGTGTAGCCCGGAAGGGGGCGCTGTGCCTTTTGAAAGGCTGCTTCGTGAGCCATTTTCAGTTCGCCAATGACTTCTTCACAGTGACCGGCCAGTCTGGCGTATTCCGGATTTCCATAGAGGTAGCCGTTGGAGAGGAGGCGTACGGGAATTCCGGCTTCGTGGATGGTATGGATGATCTGTTCGAGTTCCGGTAAGAGCAGGGCTTCTCCCAGGGAGTTAATAAAGACTAAGTCGGGACGTATGTCACGGAGCCGTTGCTGTAAGTCGCCCATGGCCGGGGCCATGTCGTCCAAATGGACGGTTTCTTCCGTTTGTATGTGGGTCAACTTTCGGCTGACCGGGCAGAAGATGCAGTTAAAGTTGCAGTATTTGTCCGGGAAGAGATTGACCTCTAAGACCGTTTTTCCATTTTCCTCATAAGGTTCCTTGTAAAAGAATGTTTTCATTGTTTCCTCCTAAAAACTAAAAAGGCGCCGCGTCCTCATCTGCTAAGACCTGACGATGAGGAACACGGCGCACTCTGACTACTCGGCAGCAGTCAGTACCATTACATATGAAGTTGAACTGATTATAGCAAAAGTTTGGGAAAGAATCAATGGGAAATTCTCTTTCGAGGGCTCATCCCTTATCGGTAGCGAGGAACTTCCTTCGATGCTATAATCAGGATATGGAAACATGTGTTTGCTAACGGGTTCGTCAGGACTGCCGCCTCTGTTTCAAGGACTATCATGGCGCTAAGCCTTTGATTTGATGGGGACCGAGAAGAGAGGGTTGCCTTTCGGGCTAAGAAAGGGGAGAAAAAGATGGGATATTGTGAATGGGCCAATACGGATCCGCTCAATACGACGTATCATGACAACGAATGGGGCGTTCCCGTTCACGATGATTGGCAGATGTTTGAGCATTTGACCTTGGAAAACCTGCAGTGCGGACTCAGCTGGCTGATCGTTTTGCGCAAGCGGGATATTTTCCGGCAGTGTTTCGACAACTTTGATTACGATAAGGTGGCAGCTTACGACGACGCCGATGTGGAACGCATCCTAAATACCGAAGGTATGATCCGCTCGCTCCGGAAGATACAGGCTGTCATCAACAATGCCCGCTGCTGTCAAAAACTGCGCGACGAATTCGGAAGCTTGTGCGACTACTTCTGGAGCTTCACCGGCGGAAAAACGATTCTCTATCAAGGTCATGCCAAGGGAGCGATTCCGGTCCGCAACGGCTTGTCGGAACGAATCAGCAAAGATATGAAGAAGCGCGGTTTTAAGTATGTCGGCGGTGTCACTATTTACTCCCACCTCCAAGCCTGCGGCATCATCAACGACCACGATGCCACTTGCCTGCGCCGCCAGATCATTATCGACAGCCATCCGACGGTGACGAAACGAAAAGATAACGAAGTCTATTAAAGGATAGGAACGCCGTGAGTTTAGAGGACTCGCGGCGTTTTTTTGTATGCGTTGTTTCCCGAGGCGGCCCTCGATATTACGTTATGATTTGAGAAATAACGAAGCACTATAATGGGCTCAAAGGATACATGACATGTCAATTTATTCTCATCGTAAATCGGATGTGGGATTTTACATCATTCATTGAAATTACTTTAGAGAAGGGAGGTATGCTTTCATTAATTTTTATTTAATTCTAATCTACATGCTTTGTAGTAAATATCGTTTAGGAGTATAATGAGTTTTAGAGATATATGAATGTCGATTGTTTCTTGTCAGGAAGCCGCATCGTGAACCGGTATATGGCTTAGATTGAGGCATAGACCGGCCTGACGTCGTATTGCTAGGAGCTTTTATGACGATTATAGCGCATTTTCGAAGAGATAAGGACGGCAAGGTTGTGGTACAGGCTTTGAGGAATCACTTAGTGAACGTGGCTGAGAAGATGGAAGTTGCCGCAACACCTTGGGGCTTGGGCGCCTTGGCGAAGTTGACCGGCCTCTTGCATGATTTTTCTAAGAGCCGCAGTCAGTGGATTGAGGGGCAAAAGCCTTTTCAGGTATATATTCGAGACATAATTGCCGATGCTGAAACAGCAGTTCGTGATCGTGGCAAAATCGATCATTCGACAGGAGGAGCCAAGTTTTTATGGAAGCGTTATGGCAGTCTAAATGAGGAGATGAAAAGGAAGACGATCAATCTAATCGATCTTTCCGTTATGTCTCATCACGGCGGATTGGCGAACTTTTTGAGTGAGCGCGGCGAATCGGATTATGTACGGCGTCTTCAAAAAGAAGGCGTTGCAACGAAAGAGGAAGAGGATTACTTTTTTGAATCGGTCCTGTCATCGACGGAGTTGGATGATCTCTTCCATAAAGCCGTTGCCGAAGTCGAAGAATTCCAGGACCGCATTAATAAATGCTGTCCGTCTAAAAATCGTGAAAACCGCCAAAAATATTGGTTTTATTGGGGCATGGTCGAAAGGCTGCTTTTTAGCTGGTTAGTCGATGCTGATCGATTGGATTCGGCAGAGTTCGAAGGGAACTCCTCTTTGACGCAGAATTGGGATTACGATAAGCTGTGGAATCTCTTTTCCGGGAAATTGGAAGATAAGCTTCACTCCTTTGTCCTGCCGGTAGATGGTAAGGCCCGGGCCATTGCCTTGGAACGGCAAAAAATCAGTGATGCCTGCCAACACTTTGGAACGGAGAAACCGGGCATCTACACCTTGTCGGTACCGACGGGGAGCGGCAAGAATTTTGCTAGTATGCGCTTTGCGTTAGCTCAGGCCCAAAAGTACCATAAAAAGCGAATCATCGTCGTCATTCCTTATACGTCGATTATCGATCAAAATGCCAAGGAAATCCGTGACGTATTCCAGCTTGATGCGGCCGTGTTAGAACACCATTCTAACGTATTGCCGAAAGAAGATATGAGTGATGAAGAACGGGATTGGCGGAAGTTATTGACCGAACGATGGGACACGCCGGTTATTTTTACGACCCAAGTTCATTTCCTTGAGACTTTATTTGAAGGAAGCTGCCAATCGACCCGCCGGCTTCAGGCATTGACCGACAGTATCATCATATTCGATGAAATTCAGACCTTACCCGTTAAATGCACCTATATGTTTAATCTGGCTATGAATTTCTTAAAGCACTTTGCCGGCGTCACGGCCGTTCTTTGCACGGCGACGCAGCCCCGATTAGATAACATGAAGATGCATTGCATTGAGTCTGATGGGGAAATAATGGATGATCTAAAGGCTGTTTATGAGGCTTTTCAGCGAGTAAAATTCGAGTATTTGAAAGATACCTTGCATACGGCTGAAACGCTGGCACCCTTGCTGCTGAAAGATGCGGTGGAATCGGGCAGTGTCCTCTGCATCGTCAATTTGACTCGCCAGGCTCGCGACATCTATACGGCTGTAAAGAATCTGGCTGCCAACAGCGAAGACAAAGTCGAGGTGATTCACTTGAGCACCAAAATGTGTCCGGCCCATCGAATGGATAAAATTAAACGCATGAAGGAGGCCTTGGCGGCCTTTCATAGCGGAACATCGAAGCGCAGGCTCATCTGTATCTCGACGCAGCTGATTGAAGCCGGTGTCGACGTGTCCTTCACGACGATATACCGTGCTCTGGCCGGCCTTGATTCTCTGGCCCAGGCGGCAGGCCGCTGTAACCGTCATGGTGAAATGGAATCAGGCCTAGTCAAGATCTTTCAGATGGAAAGGGAAAATCTCGATAAACTGCCCGACATCCAAATCGGCATCAAAATGGCCAAGGATTTGCTTCATAATATCGATATCCAGGACATTCTAAAACCAGATAATTTGGATGCCTACTTTATGAAGTATTACAACGATCGAGGAGATCTCAAGAAATCTTATGAGTTGCCGCCGAGGAAGTATACCATGTTAGAACTTATTTCAGCGAATGATATCGGATATCAGGCCTGTGGGGAACGAGACAAGATAGAAATAAGCAAGTACCTTTCCTATCGTCATGCTTTTTGGGATGCAGGCAATGCCTTTTCGGTCATCGACTCGGAAACCATCGGCGTCATCGTTCCTTATGAGGAGGGGAAAGATTTCATTAAGGCCTTAAATGGTTCCGTTGAAAATCCGAAGGAACTCTTGAAACTGTTCAAGAAGGTTCAGCCATATACGGTCAATGTCTTTTCCTATGAACTGGAACAGCTTCAGCGAATGGGTGCTATTTTCCAGACTCTGCAAGGACCATTGGCCTTGCGGGAAAAGTATTATGATTCGGCCATCGGTCTCAAATTAGAAGAACAAGCAAATCCATTTTGTAATTATTAAGGAGGGGATATTTTGCGAAATGAAATAACCTTTAAAGTATACGGAAGAATGGCGTTATTTTCCGATCCCATTACCCGTATAGGCGGCGAAAAATCATCCTATTCTGTGCCAACCTACCAGGCTTTGAAAGGAATCGTTGAAGGTATTTATTGGAAACCGACGATCATCTGGTACATCGATGAAATGCGGGTCATGAAGGAGATTCGTACCCAGTCTCGCGGGGTAAAACCAAAGGGCTATAATAAGAAAATGAATACGTTGTCTATTTATAAGTATTTGAGCGACGTTTGCTATGAAGTGAAGGCTCATTTTGAGTTCAACCTTCATCGACCGGAACTTGCCTGTGACCGCAATGAAAATAAGCACTATAAGATTGCCAAACGAATGGTCGAACGAGGCGGCCGCCGTGATATTTTCTTAGGTACGCGAGAATGTCAGGGCTATGTAGAGCCCGTTGACTATGGTGAAGCTCCCGGTGTTTATGATGATACTCCGGCTATTCCCTTGGGAACGATGTTCCATGGCTTTAACTATCCTGATGAAACGGGGCGAGACATGATGCAGGTCCGTTTTTGGCAGCCTGTCATGAATCACGGCGTCATTCGCTTTATTCGCCCGGAAGCCTGCACCCTCGTGCGGAATATTCACAAGGTGAAAGCCAAAGTCTTTACACCGGACGATATCTGCTCCGTGGAACGAGAAGCGGCGGTGCTGGAAGGAGACTTGCCATGAGCTGGATTATGGAGTTAGTTAAAACCTACGATGCCCATGAAGAATTGGTGGGAAAAGAGAATATAGAGGGGAGTAAGGCTGTTTTAATGCCAATCTGTCATGTCGTACAGAAAGCCCAAATCGAAGTGACCATCGACGGTGAGGGTAACTTTAGTCATGCCAGCGTCCTTCCCAAAGCAGAACAGTCAACCCTCCTTCCCTGTACCCCGGCTTCGGAAGTGAGGACGTCGAACTTGGCCCCACATCCGCTGCATGACAAATTAATTTATATTGCCCGTGACGGTGACTTATATCGAGAAGAACGGGATAAAAAAGGACGAAGCCCTTACTCACTCTATGTAGAGCTCTTAGGCAAGTGGGTCCATTCTCCTTATAGTATCCCTAAGGTAGAAGCGGTGTATAAATACGTTACGCAGCATGATATCATCGATGACCTGTGCAGGGCCAATCCGCCCGTCCTCTACCGTGATGATAAGGGCAACATCATGCAAAAATGGCCTTATAAAGACCGACCTAAACCGGATATCTTTTCTGCGGTAAGTGACGACATTTTAAAAGCCTTAGTTCGGTTTCGAGTCATCCATATCCCCGGTGATAATGAACCTGATTTATGGAAGGATCAGGACTTGCAGCGGCAATATATAGCCTTTTTTAAGCATGAATTTTCTAAAGATTTGGAGCTTTGTTACGCAACGGGAAAAATGATGCGTCCTGCGGGCAAACAAGGCAAGAGAATCCGTTCGCCAAAGGACAAGTCTAAGCTCATTTCATCCAATGATACTAAGGGACTTACCTTTCGCGGTCGTTTTAAAAACGCGCATGAATGTTTGTCTCTCGGCCATGAAACCTTGCAAAAAGCTACCAATGCCTTGGCCTGGCTTATTCGGAACCAAGGTCATGATTGTGAGGGCCGCGTCTTTTTGGCTTGGAGTAGTTCAACGCCGCTTCCCGATATTTTGTCGGCTACGAACGATGTTATTGGTGATGAATGGAGTACTCCTTTAGAAATTACACAGCCGCAGACATTAACGCAATGGGTAGAAAGCTTTGACCGTGCTATTAAGGGATATTACCATAATTTTGAAAAAGATCCGAATGCGAAAGCGAACGTTATCGTTCTCGATGCGATTACATCAGGGCGACTATCCATTTGTTATTACGATGAGTTTTCGGGAAGGGATTTTATTCGGCGTATTGAAAAATGGCATAAATCGGGCCGCTGGATTCAGCATAAAGAGGTTACGGATAATAAAGAAAAAAAGGATAAAATTAGCCGTAAATCTAAAAAAAGAATCCTCGGCTATGTGGGGGTACCTTCGCCACGAACCCTCATTAAGGCCTGCTATGGCGAAAATGTCAGTGATACGAAAATGAAGATGGAGCTCGAACGCATTTTCAATTGTATCGTACAAGGACGGCCCTTACCCATCGACATGGAACGATGCATTGTGCGGCGCGTCGTCACGATGGCCAATACTGCATCCGGCAATAAGTACTATCCGTGGAGACATGGTATTGTAGAACCGGCTTGTACCGTTATTTGTAATCGATGGAATGGAACTCATTCAAAGGAGGAAGAATATAAAGTGGCACTTGATGAAAAAAACTGCAATCGTGATTATCTCTTTGGAAGACTTTTGGCCGTAGCCGACCATATGGAACGATCTACTTTTGACGGCGATGAATACGGCTCACGGCTTACGAACGCGATGAAGTACATGGAAGCTTTTTCCATGCGACCGTCGAAGACGTGGTGGACTATTCACAACCGCCTGCTTCCATATATGCAGAAACGTGAAAAATATGGCGGCAAGGAACGGCTGCTTTTGGGCCAAATCACGTCCCTCTTTACAAAAGAAGACTTTGAGTCCAATACACCCTTGGGCAGTCTATTTTTGTTAGGGTTCTACAATCAGCAATTTGCCTTTCAGCAGCTCATTGAAAAGCAAAAGAAAGATAAAGCGGAGAGAAAAAGCAAGGGTACAACCAAGAATACAACGAGTCAGTCCGCTGAAAACGAATAGGGAGGAAGTATCATGACTATATTAGCAAATAAAATTGACTTTATCGGCTTCATTACCGTAGATCATGCCAATCCCAATGGGGATCCTTTAAACGGCAATCAGCCTCGCAGCGACTACGACGGCTATGGCGAAATTTCAGATGTTTGCATTAAGAGAAAAATTCGCAACCGCCTGCAGGACATGGGAGAACCGATTTTGGTCCAATCGAATGACCGTTGTGACGATGGCTGTGATAGTATCCTGACAAGGGTTGAGAGTGTACCTGGAATGAAACAGGCCTTATCGGCTGCAAAGGGAAATAACTTTCAAAAAAGAAAAGAGTTTGAAGAAAAGGCCTGCGGTACCTGGATTGATGTCCGTTCCTTTGGACAACTTTTTGCTTTTAAGGATAAGGAGAAGGAGAAGGATGATGATACCGGCAGTAACTCTGATTCCGTTTCGGTAGGTGTACGCGGACCCGTAAGCATCCATACGGCGGTTAGCTTGAATCCAATCCTTATTACCAGTATGCAGATCACGAAGAGCGTTAACAGTAAACCCGGAAAGAAAAAGGGATCCGATACGATGGGGATGAAGCATCGCGTTGACTTTGGTGTTTATAAAGTCGTCGGCAGCATCAACGTCCAGTTGGCCGAAAAGACGGGCTTCTCTGAAGAAGATGCGGAAAAAGTCAAAGAAGCGCTCGTTACCTTGTTTGAAAACGATGCCTCGTCGGCTCGCCCGGAAGGCAGTATTGAAATGACGAAATTCTATTGGGTCCGTCATAACAATAAGACAGGTAACGCCTCGTCGGCTCGTGTCCATCACAGCGTCACGGCTAACTTAAAAGAAAGCGGTACAGCAGCCCATTCCTTTGACGACTACGTCATCGACGACAGCGCTTTGAAGAATATCGAAGGGCTCACCATTGAAATCTACCAAGAAGGCGAAAAAATCCAGTAAGGGATGCTGGAAAGGGGAATGAGGCTTTTGCCTCTGGTCGGCTAATATGATGTCGAATACATAATGTTTTGAAAGTTATAAAGCGGAACCAGCGTAAAAGTAGGGATTACTCGGTGCGAAGCTATAGTGAACATCGTATTAGCCGCTAAAACCTTAGAGTAAGCTAGAAAAATTTTAATCAAATCCCTAAATTTAGTAATAACAAACTGTATCCGTGGGAAAATATCCCCATCGATACACGCAAAAGAGACTGTAAAAATGTCCTTTTGCTGTCGCACCTCGCAAGAGGTGCGTGGATTGAAACGTCGTTACCGAATACGGCATGGTCAATCTCATGGTCGCACCTCGCAAGAGGTGCGTGGATTGAAACATTTTTGCACCTCACTTCCCGCATTTTTTCCTGTGTCGCACCTCGCAAGAGGTGCGTGGATTGAAACTCCGATGTATTTTGACGAAAGTAATGGTGGTAAGAGTCGCACCTCGCAAGAGGTGCGTGGATTGAAACCCGCCAGATTCTGTAGGTTATAAAGTGTGGCGTGTCGCACCCTTCACGGGTGCGTGGATTGAAACATTGATAACTGTGCCATTTTGAAGCATGTCGTTGTCGCACCCTCAGGGTGAGAAACAATAAAAAATAATACGGTACGATATTACTCGTTACCGTATTTAAATTTAGACCATATACGTTGGGCCTACAACCAATAGGTCTCTATCTTCAAATACTTTTAAATCTATTAGTAGCTTATTAGAAATGATTTGTTTATCTAATATGCTATTTAGTTCAATATTGTTTGTAATATAACGACCTTCCTCTTTTATGGCAATTAATTGCTGTTTATTAGTTGGAATAAATAGACCAATATTGGAGAACTTCTTAAACTGTTCTCCTTTGAATACAAGACAAAGGTTTTGTTCCCAGTTTTCTTGTATATTATAATTACGGTCATGGAATTCATTGGAAGAATATATATCTTCCAATTTTGTTTCCAACCAATCCACATCCATAATAAAGTTTAACTCATATTCTAGTTCCTTACGATGGTCTAGAATAAACGTTAGACTATTCTTCATATTGGCTAATTCAATAAATTTAATGTAATCCGAATAATCTGGATTATTTTTAGAGGACTTGGCAATAATATAGTAATTAACTTTCTGCGTTGCATGACTTACCTCATGGGCAATTACATTCAGTAACGCAGTCTTTCGACGAACTTCATCGTCTCCAAATTTAGCCAAATACATATTAATATTTGACTCATACAACTCAATAGTCCCAAACGGTCTAGTTTCAGCTATTGCATGAGAATGCTCTGGAGATATCTTTATTTCATACTTATATTCTTTGCTTATTAGTTTATCACTCAAATAAGTAAAAGCTACCGAAATGAAGTCAGTATAGTCCGAAATAGTTTTCATTGCCACATCGCTCCTTAAAATATTATTCTATATTCGCTATCATTATAATATATAATTCTTCGTGTATTTGCAAAAAATAAAAGCCCCCCGAAGGGGTCTAATACTTTTATCCTTTTAAAAGAGCCAGCTCTTTGTCGAGCTGCTTAAGTATATCTGAGTCTTTGTGACTCAGACAATACGCCAACCACTTTAAAGCACGCGCCCATCTGCTGGGATGGGACGCGTGCAATATGTAGGTGCAGGGACCCACTACCGACAAACTTATCGCCGATTAAGTGGGAATTAGTCGCACCCTCAGGGGTGCGTGGATTGAAACATTTTGAAGGGAGATAAAAGGTATGAGCAAGAATGCCGCACCCTCCATGGGTACGTGGATTGAAACGTAAGAACACTATATCAGAAAAGCTGAGATATGGTCGCACCCTTCACGGGTGCGTGGATTGAAACACGCAGCTGTCGTTCTTTTTCTTCTCTTTTTTCGGTTGTACCCTCCATGGGTGCGTGGATTGAAACTGAAATACCGAACCGGTGCTTGTCCAAAGAAATAGTCGCACCCTTCATGGGTGCGTGGATTGAAACATACAGTTCCTGCACCGTATCGAGCGTCGTTTTCGGTCGCACCCTTCATGGGTGCGTGGATTGAAACATTACGCCGATGAACACCTTGATGGCGTCAATGGTCGCACCCTTCATGGGCGCGTGAATCGAAACTGGCAAAAAGAATACCCTCTCTACACCGGTAGGGAGGGTATTTCTATGCTCGAATCAGTCTTTGAAGTAAGGCTTAAACACGGAACGATTCGGTTCTTTATGTTGTTTTTTTTCGGAGCGCTGGTTGTTACGGAAGGTGCCGTGGTTATTGGAGTCGCGATTTTTCGGAGCGAAGTGACGACGGCGTTCGCCTCGTTCTTGGCCGTCTTCTTTTCCGTTGCGGCGGTCTTTCCGATTGCGGTCGTTGCGGCGATAGTTGCGGTCGCGATTATTTTTCCCTTGGCGGCTGCGATGGACGCGGAGAGGGGCTTCTTCGGTAATCTTGACGGGCGTCGTGTCCGGTTCTTTCGTGAGCAGCTTGATAGCGGCTGCAACGAGGGACGCCGAGTCGTAGTTTGCCAGGAGTTCTTCGGCATTTTCTTTATAGCTTCCGAAGTTGCCTTCTTCTGCGGTAGCGGCCAGGTTGCGGATGGCTGCCTGCTGGGCGCCTTCTAAGGCTTCGGAGAAGGTCGGTGCTTTGCGGCGGGCGATGCTGCGCTTAATGAGGCGTTCGATAGTGCGCAGGTGTTCCATTTCACGGGGAATGACGAAGGTCGTAGCTTCGCCGCTCTGGCCGGCACGACCGGTACGGCCGACGCGATGAACGTAGCTTTCCGGGTCCTGGGGCAGGTCGTAGTTGAAGACGTGGGTGACACCGCTGATATCGAGGCCGCGGGCGGCGACGTCGGTAGCGACCAAGATATCGATGGTCTTTTCACGGAACTGGCGGATGACGGTGTCGCGCTTAGCCTGGGTCAGGTCGCCGTGGATGCCTTCTGACGAGTAGCCGCGTTTCTTTAAGGCTTCTGAGACTTCGTCGACGCGGCGTTTGGTGCGGACGAAGATGATGGCCAAATCCGGTTCCTGCAGGTCGAGGAGACGGCAGAGGATGTCGAACTTCTGGCGATCCGGTACTTCGATGTAAGACTGTTCGATGAGGTCCATGGTGACTTCTTTGGTCTTCATGCGAATCATGAGGGGATCGTGAAGGAAGGTTTCGGCCAATTGTCGGATCGGTTTCGGCATGGTAGCCGAGAAGAGCAGGGTCTGGCGCGTGTTGGGCGTAGCTGCCATGATGAGGTTGATGTCATCGATAAAGCCCATGTCCAGCATTTCATCGGCTTCGTCGAGGACGATGGTCGCAATGTGGCTCAAGTCGATGGTGCCGCGTTTCATGTGGTCGATGAGGCGGCCCGGGGTGGCGACGATGATCTGCGGGCTTTTCCGCAGGCGGCGCAGCTGGCGTTCCATATCTTGACCGCCGTAAATAGGCAGGGCCTGAATGTTGGTGAATTGAGCCAAGTGGTTCAGTTCTTCGGCGACCTGCATGGCAAGTTCACGGGTCGGGGATAAGACGACGGTCTGAATTTCTTTGGAAGGTTCGGCCTTCAATATTTTTTCCAGGACAGGAATGCCGTAGGCAGCGGTCTTACCGGTACCGGTCTGGGCCTGGCCAATCATGTCGGAGCCGCTCATGGCGACGGGAATCGATTCGGACTGGATCGGCGTCGGTTCTTCAAAACCCATTTCGTTCAGGGCACGGATAATGACTTCGCTGATATTTAAATTTTGGAATTTCTCTAACATGTACTTCCTCCTTGTTGTGTAACTTATTTATTATAGCATTAATGATTGAAAAAAGATAGGGCCGGTCTTGTTTCCGGGCGGGAAGGTACCTTTTAAGCAACTTGTTTCAAGATAAACGTTAAACTAGAATCATTTAGAAATTATTAACATAAGTTTGACGTTTAACTTTAAAATATTTTGAAAAAAGCCTTGCCAAACAGACATGATGGTGGTAAGATACGAACCATCAACAAAACAATCCAAAATAAAAATGCGTTGAAGAGAACTAGTAGGTTCCAGAAAGCTTACAGAGAGCTGTCGGCAGGTGCGAGGCAGCAGCGGCATGGAACGGAACTCCTCTCTAAGCAGCTCGCTGAAACAAAAGGAGTAGGTGGAGCCGGGGCCTGGCCGTTAACAGACAGGAGGGTATCGACCTAAAGTCCGTACCTGTAGAGTGCCTATGGAAGCATAGGAATTAGAGTGGTAACGCGCAAGTGAAATCTTTCGTCTCTTTGGAGGTGGAAGATTTTTTTTATTTTGATTGTGTAATGAGTTGTTTTTAATTTATTTCATAATCATAGGAGTGATGACCATGGAACACGTAGAACATTATCAAAAAGGTTATTTTATGCCGCCCGTCGTCGATATGTCTTGGACGCAGCGGGAGTATCCGGAACAGGCACCGGTCTGGTGCAGCGTCGACTTGCGCGACGGTAATCAGGCCCTTATCATCCCTATGAGTTTAGAAGAAAAAGTTGAATTTTACAAGGTCTTGGTCGCCATGGGCTTTAAGGAAATCGAAGTCGGCTTCCCGGCAGCATCGGAAACGGAATTCGAATTCCTGCGCTACTTAGTCGATCATAATTTGATTCCCGACGACGTCACCGTCCAGGTCCTGACCCAGGCGCGGGAGCACATCATCCGCCGGACCTTTGAAGCCTTGAAGGGCGTTAAGCATGCCATCGTCCACGTCTATAACTCGACGTCCTTTGCCCAGCGCCAGCAGGTCTTCCATAAATCGAAGGAAGAAATCAAGCAGATTGCCGTCGAAGGGGCGGCCTTGCTGAAAAAACTGACGGAAGAAGCCGGGGCCGACTACCGCTTTGAATATTCGCCGGAAAGCTTTACCGGGACGGAACCGGAATACGCCCTCGACGTTTGCAACGCCGTCCTCGACGTTTGGCAGCCGACGGCCGACTGCAAGGCCATCATCAATTTGCCCTCGACGGTGCAGATGTCCATGCCTCACGTCTTTGCCTCGCAAATCGCCTATATCTCGCAGAACCTGAAATACCGCGACAACGTCGTCTTGTCGGTCCATCCCCATAACGATCGGGGGACCGGCGTGGCCGATGCCGAAATGGCCATCCTGGCCGGGGCTGACCGCGTGGAAGGAACTTTATTTGGCAACGGCGAACGGACGGGCAACGCCGATATCGTGACCATCGGCATGAACATGTATGCTCTCGGCGTCGATCCGGGCCTCGATTTTTCTCACATGACCGACCTCGTCGATACGTATGAACGGGTGACACGCATGGAAGTCCATCCTCGTCAGCCTTACGCCGGAAAGCTGGTCTTTGCCGCCTTCTCGGGATCTCATCAGGATGCCATTGCTAAAGGCATGCATTATCGGGCCGAACAGCATCAGCCATACTGGAACTGCCCCTACCTCTACATCGATCCCCACGATATTGGCCGGACCTATGATGCCGACGTCATCCGCATCAACAGCCAGTCCGGCAAGGGCGGCATCGGCTTTATCATGGAGCAGCATTATGGCATTGCCATGCCGAAGAAAATGCGCGAAGACTTCAGTTACTTCGTAAAAGAAGTGTCCGACCATGCTCATCAGGAATTGAAGCCTCATGAAATTTATGACGTATTCCAGAAACATTACCTCAATACGGAAAGCCCGCTGAAAGTCGAAGATTTTTCTCTGCAGAAGAAGGGCAATCGCTGGATCGGCACGGTCCTGGTCCGGGCCAATGGCGAAGAAATCGTCCTCCAAGGCGACGGCAACGGTCAATTAAATGCCGTCAGCAACGCCATCTGTAAGGCCTACGGCATCGAGTTTGAAAACCTCGTCTACAGCGAACATGACCTCGATGGTGATTCCGATTCTCGGGGCATTGCCTACTTCGGCTTGACTGATAAAAAAGGGCAGACGACGTGGGGCGCCGGTATCGATACCGATACGATGACGGCCTCCATTCGGGCCTTCGTGACGGCTGTCAATCGCATGGAAGGCATGGATCAGCGCGTTCGCTTTCGTCACTTCGCCTCGGCCCCAACAGAAGTAGCTGCCTTTAAGGCGGCTGCCAGCCAGCATTGATCCTATTTTAGAATTCCGCGTTTTTTTGAATATTCATCTGTTTCGAGAAATGACAGCGTTTCCCGAAAAACAGGATTTTTAAGGAGTGTATAGATGATGGGAATGACTATGACCCAAAAGATTTTAGCCAAGCATGCCGGAGTGCCCTCTGTAGAGCCTGGCGACTTAATTGTTTGTAACGTCGATATGGTGCTGGCCAATGATATTACGGCGCCGCCGGCCATTGCCGAATTTAAGAAAATCGGCCGTCCTGTCTTTGATAAGACGAAAATCGCCTTGGTGCCCGACCATTTTACGCCCAATAAGGACATCAAATCGGCGGAATTGGCTAAGATTGTCCGCGACTTTGCCAAAGAAAACGGCATCGTCCATTACTTTGAAGTCGGTCGCGTCGGTATCGAACACGTCCTCCTGCCGGAACAAGGCATCGTAGGCCCCGGTATGGTGACTGTCGGCGCCGATTCGCACACCTGTACCTATGGGGCTCTGGGCGGCTTTTCGACGGGCGTCGGCTCGACGGACCTCGGCGTCGCCATGGCCACCGGCAAGGCTTGGTTTAAGGTCCCCGATGCCATTCAGGTCCGCCTGACCGGCGAAAAACCGGAAGACATCACCGGGAAAGACGTCATGCTGACCCTCATCGGCATGATCGGCGTCGACGGGGCACTGTATAAGTCCTTGGAATTTACGGGACCCGGTGTAGCTTCTCTCGACATGACCGACCGCTTTACCATCGCTAATATGGCCATTGAAGGGGGCGCCAAAAACGGCATTTTCCCCGTCGATGAACAGACCATGGCCTATGAAAAAGGGCGCTTTGCCGACGTTTACGAAGTCGTTACGGCCGACGATGACGCCAAGTACTGCCGGACTGTAGACATCGACTTGTCGAAACTACAGCCTGTCGTCGCCTTTCCGCATCTGCCGGAAAATACCAAGGTCGTCGGTACCTTTGGTGACATCAAAATCGATCAAGTCGTCATCGGCTCCTGCACCAACGGCCGCTTAGAAGACCTGCGCATTGCCGCCGAGATCTTTAAAGGCCGCAGCGTTCATCCCGACGTCCGCTGCATCGTCATTCCCGGCAGCCAGTCGGTCTACATGGAGGCCATGAAAAAAGGCTATATTGAAACGTTCATTACGGCAGGCTGCGCCGTATCGACGCCGACATGCGGCCCATGTCTTGGCGGTTACATGGGCATCCTCGCCGCCGGTGAACGCTGCGTTTCGACGACGAACCGGAATTTCCGCGGCCGCATGGGCCACGTCGACAGTGAAGTCTATCTGGCAGGTCCGCAGGTTGCGGCAGCCAGTGCTATTCTCGGCAGGATTGCCGCTCCCAAGGAGGTACGATAAGATGGTGTTAGAAGGAAAAGTATGGCGCTACGGCGATAATATTGATACGGATGTCATTATTCCGGCCCGTTATTTAAATAGTTTTGATCCGAAAGAATTGGCGTCCCACTGCATGGTCGACATCGACGAAACCTTTGCCGGAAAGGTGCAGCAAGGCGACATCATGGTCGGCGGCCACAACTTTGGCTGCGGCTCGTCGCGAGAACACGCTCCCATTGCCATTAAAGCTTCGGGCATTCCGGTCATCATCGCCGCCAGCTTTGCCCGCATCTTTTACCGCAACGCCATCAACGTCGGCCTGCCGGTCCTTGAAATCGGCGATGCCGTAAAGGCCATCAAGGCCGGCGACGTCGTCGAAGTCGATATTGCCAAGGGATCAATCGTCGATGTGACGACGGGAGATACCTTTCAGGCACGGCCCCTGCCGGGCTTCATTCAGGACATTGCCGCTGCCGGAGGCTTAATCAATTATATCAAGGGGGCAGAGGCTCATGAGTAAACACATCGTCGTCATCCCCGGCGACGGCATCGGGGAAGAAATCACGGCCAGCGCCGTGCGGGTACTGAAAAAAGTAGACGAGGTCTGCCGGTTGGGCCTGACCTTTGAACGACAGAGGGCCGGCGGTACGGCTTACGACGCCTGCGGCACTCCCCTTCCTAAGGAAACGGTAGAAGCGGCTAAAAAGGCTGATGCCATCCTCTTTGGCGCCGTCGGCGGCGATCAATGGGACGACGTCGAACCGACCCTGCGGCCGGAACAGGCTGTCCTGGGCCTTCGGAAAGCCCTCGGTCTCTACGTCAATCTGCGTCCCGTCAAGGTTCCCCCGGTCTTAGCGGAATATTCGCCCTTAAAGGCCGATATCGTCACCGGCACGGACGTCCTCATCGTTCGTGAACTCGTGGGCGGCATCTACTTTGGTGACCGCTGCGAATCGGAAATCCATAACGGTGTCGAACGGGCCTGGGACCTTGAAAATTACAGCGTCCCTGAAGTTAGGCGCATCGGCACCTTTGCTATGAAGGCCGCCCAAAAACGGCGGGGTAAGGTGACCTCCGTCGATAAGGCCAACGTCCTGGCTACGTCCCGCCTGTGGCGGCGCACCATGATCGACGTGGCTAAAGATTATCCGTCGGTCGCCTTGAATCATTTTTACGTCGACAACTGCGCCATGCAGCTGGCTCTCAATCCGAAACAGTTCGACGTCATCGTTACGGGCAACCTCTTCGGTGACATCTTGAGTGACGAAGCGGCCGTCCTCGGCGGTTCCATTGGCATGATGCCGTCAGCCTCTATCGGTGAACTTACCAGTCTCTACGAACCGATCCACGGTTCGGCGCCGGACATTGCAGGTAAGGGTATTGCCAATCCCTGCGCCACCATCTTGTCGGCGGCCATGCTGCTGCGCTACTCCTTTGGTGAAGAAGAAGGGGCAGCCCTTATCGAAGATGCTGTCGACGCTACTCTCGAAGAGGGCTGGCGCACGGCCGACCTCTATAAAGAGGGCTTCAAAAAAGCCGATACGAAGACCATGACCGATGCCGTCCTCGGACACATCGGAACCACAAGAAAATAATTTTTCCTTCCATCCTCTCCGTATCATACCATAGGAAGGAACAGAAAGGCAGTCTTGGTGAGTTTCTCTCCGGACTGTCTTTTTTGCGTGTTGGCGAAAGGGGTGGAAAAGAGGGGGATTCGGCCTGAAGCGGCGGATTTCTTTACAAAGACATTACGCCATTATAATGTATATAAGGGGCCGGTGCTTGAAAGGTCGCGGCGAATAGTGTATTATGAGAAATAGTTTAAATAGATTTTTCACAATTTCGTGTACAGCGAGAGGCAGGATTAAAGATAGATGTTAGAATTTCCCATTAAACGCACGATTATCATAGACGATTCAAAAAAGAAGAAAGGCCGTAAAAAGAAGGGCGACGGTGAAAAGACCGTCATCCGGGGCACGGTCAACCTTCCCAAGAAAGAGCCTCTGAAGAAGCTCGACAAGCTTCCTAAGAATGCTAAGAACCTGGTCATCGTGGAATCGCCGGCCAAGGCCAAGACGATCGAACGGTTCCTCGGCAGCGGCTATAAGGTCATGGCCAGCCGCGGGCACCTGCGCGACTTGCCGCGCAACCAGTTCGGCGTCAATATCGAAGAAGGTTTCGTGCCGACCTATACCAATATGTGGGATAAGCGCAAACTCATCGACGACTTGCAGGAAGAATACGTCCGGTCGAAAAAAGTCTTTCTGGCAACTGACCCGGACCGCGAAGGCGAAGCCATTTCCTGGCATTTGGCCCATTTGTTGGACATCGATCCCAAGGACAAATGCCGCATCATGTTCCACGAAATCACGAAAAAAGCGATTCTTGAAGCCATCAAGAAGCCGGAA
>OMEI01000450.1_pt1 | contig 23490 bp, 19 predicted proteins | sample 1645381 | NCBI WGS metagenome assembly OMEI01 (sample SAMEA103958119, study PRJEB25191) | human gut metagenome | biome: human-associated habitat [ENVO:00009003]; feature: intestine environment [ENVO:2100002]; material: feces | place: Germany | collected 2013/2015 | reverse complement strand
CAGGGAAATTTTCTCGTCCTTCCCGTTCTCGTCCCGCTGCAGCGAGGTCACACTGATAATGACATGTTTTTCCAACCGCTCGCCTCCCTGCTTCCGGAGAAACGCACTGCGTTTTCCCCAATATTACTTTTCATTATATCATAGAAATCCCCTTTTTCTCGGTGGAAATCCATGAAAATACAATACTGTTAATTATAGCACGGAAGAGAAGAAGGGGGCAAGGAAATAGTAGATTCCTGTGCTTGCGGATAGAGTCATTCGAGCGGGGCTTTTAGCTATTAGCGGCTAGCTTTCAGGAAAACTGACCAGCCTGCGGCGCATTGGCATGCTGATGGTTAGAGTTATAGCCTTGAGTGGATCAGCCTGCGGCGGGAATCAGACATGTCTGAATAGCGGTCGGTCCATCCGGAGACATCAGGTGGGCAGACGGTCAGACGGCAGACTCCTTCTGCCGCTTCGCGGTGAAATACCTCGGTCTCAATCTCAGCCTCGTTCTTTATTCTCCCTCTTCCCTTTGAAAACCTCTGTGTCCCCAAAAGCAAGAAAGATTTCTCCACTCCTCTATGCTTTAGCGATTTTTGCCGGTATATTCACACCTCCCCTTACCACCGGTTGAAATGACGGGTTTATATGGGCCGCATTACGGTGGAATATGTTGATCTCGATCTCATCCCCGATCTTTCCTGTGCAGCGGCTGACCGGCTTTCCTGATTGCCAGCAGCTAGAAGCTAGAAGCCCCACTCGAATGACTCTATCCTTCAGCGCCCCAACCCCATCATATAAAAGAGCCATCCTTGACGGGTAGCTCTCTTTATTTATTTTTACTATATATACCCTATAGGCTTACTTGGCCTTCGATGCCAGTCTCCGGGCTTTGTAGGCTTTCAGTTTCGCATCCCGGATGGTAAGGTGGTTGAAGTACTTCTTCGTCTCCGCCGTGATGACGCCGGACAGGCCCAAAAGGGCAATGAGGTTCGGGATGGCCATGAGGCCGTTCACGATATCCGCCAGGGACCAGATGGCTTCCAGTTTGAGGAAAACGGCGGATGCCAGGATGATGATGTAGCCGATACGGTAAATGGGAATGGTCTTTGTACCGAAGAGGTATTCCCAGCACCGTTCACCGTAGTAGTTCCAGCCGATGATGGTGGTGAAGGCGAAGAGGGTAAGGGAAATGGTAAGAATGAAGGGCGCCAGGCTTCCGTAGGTGGTAGCGAAGGCAGCCTGTGTCATTTCCGCACCGTTGGTGGTGCCGGTCCATACGCCGGATACGATAATGGTGAGTCCGGTGAGTGTGCAGATGATGATGGTATCGATGAAGGTACCGGTCATGGAGATGAGGCCCTGTTCAGCCGGCCATTTAGTTTTAGCAGCAGCGGCAACGATCGGTGCACTGCCGAGACCTGATTCGTTGGAGAAGACGCCGCGGGCTACCCCATTTCGCATGGCAACCAATACCGTAGCTCCGAGGAAACCACCGGCGGCAGCCGTCGGAGTGAAGGCGCTGACGAGGATCTGTTCAATAGCTGCCGGAACCTTGTCGGCAAAGATGACCAAGAAAGCAACCGTCGAAATAATGTAGATAATGGCCATAGCCGGAACGACTTTAGACGCTACGCGGGCGATGGACTGCAGACCGCCAATCGTAATGGCTGCAACCAATACGGTCAGGACGACTGCCGTATATTCGACAGGAATGCTTGTCGTCAGCCGCGTAATTTCAACGATAGAGTTGACCTGAGCAAAGGTCCCGATACCGAAGAAGGCGACCAAGACGCCGAAGAAGGCAAACAAGAAAGCCAAGGGTTTATATTTTTTACCCAACCCATTTTCGATGTAGTACATCGGGCCGCCGGCGATTTCGCCGTTCTTGTCGACCGTCCGATACTTAACGGCTAAACAACCTTCGGCGTATTTCGTAGCCATACCGACGAAGGCAGCCATCCACATCCAGAAAATGGCTCCGGGACCACCGGCATGAACAGCCGTTGCGACACCGACGATATTGCCCGTACCGACGGTTGCTGCCAAAGCGGTGCACAAAGCTTTGAAGCTGTCTACGTCCCCATCGCCCTGGTTCTTAGCCGTGAAGATGAGCTTCAAGGCTCTCGGCAATTTTGAAATCTGCAGCAGGCGAAGGCGAGCCGTCAATAAGATACCTGTCCCGATGAGCAGGATCAATAAAGGCGGTCCCCAAATAAAACTGTCAATGGCATTCAATGTTTCCAACATCTTGCATACTCCCCTTTTAGTGTATTTTAGTATAATAACATAAAAAAAGACCTATCATCATCACTCTGAAGAGATAGGTCCTAAAAGGTCGCAGAAAAATAAAGGCTTTCTTCCGCTAGCTCTGTCCTTTTGCCTGAGAGATTAGAAACAATATCCTTGCACCTTCGGCGCCCAAATGGGACTCTCCAGAGTCGTGTCCACACACGGTCCCACCCCCTTAGGGGCACCTGAGAGTTTGACTCCGTCGGTAGGCTGTGCCTTCTCCCGTGTGTTTCGTTCACGCAATATGTATGATGTGCTGTTATTATAACGCGGCTGTTCAAAAAATGCAAGCCCTTTGTGGAAATTTGTCCGTATTGACGATACTATCGGGACAAGGACTCCCCAGAGAAAGCATAAGGAAGGAGTTCTTCCCAAGAAACGACCGCTGTGTCGCCCTTCATATTAGCCATGATAATCCGCGGAATGCGGAACTCGGCCATGACTTGACGGCAGGCGCCGCAGGGAGCGCAAGGGCCGTCCGTATCGGCTACGACAGCCAGTGCTTTAAACGCCCTCTCCCCTTCGGAAAGAGCCTTAAAAATGGCCGTCCGTTCGGCACAGTTACTCAGGGGATAGCTGGCATTTTCGATGTTGCAGCCGCCAAAAACCCGGCCTGACTCCATCAGGACGGCAGCACCAACGGGAAAGTGGGAATAGGGGCTGTACGAATGACGGCGATAGTCCCGGGCCAGTTCGATAAGGTCGGCATCACTCATAAATAGAGGGCTCCCTTCAGGTGGTCCAAAGCCCGTTCTGCCGTCTGCTGCCACTTGAGCGGCGTCAAGGCAATGTGCCCGTCTCGAACGCAGGCCACATCACTGTCGGGGGGAGCCGTCGTCATGTCGATGTCGCCGACGATACGATAGCAGACACTGCCGTCGAGATCGCGTTTTTCAGCGATGACGTTATGGTAAATCTGGACGGTCTGGGACGTAATGCAGACATTTTTTAAGCTGATATCGCCTTTCGGAGGTACGTTAACGTTGACAATCCCCGGAAAACGACCTTGGAGTGTAATTTTCTGAATCAACTGCCACATCAAACGAGCCGTTTCCACACAGCGTTCTTCAGTCATTCCGATCATAGATACGGCAAAGGCCGGAATCCCATAATACGGCCCTTCCATGGCCGCTGACACCGTCCCCGAATAAAGGACATCGCTGCCCAGATTATAACCGTCGTTGATGCCGGAAATGATGAGGTCCGGCCGGTCATCTTTGAGAAAATATTCCATAGCCATCTTGACACAGTCCACGGGCGTACCGGAAACGGCAATTTCCCGGATATCATCTTCTTCACGGGGGAGTTCCTGACAGTAAAGGGCCTTATTAATCGTCATCGAATGGGACGCAGCACTGCGCTGGCCATTCGGCGCAACGACAGTCAGCCGGCAGTCATGGGCCGAAAGTTCTCGTTTTAACGTCTGCAGGCCCAACGCCTTCAAACCGTCATCATTGGTCAACAAAATGTGCATAATAAAGCCTCCTACTTTTTATTTTCCTTCCGCAGCAAGGCTGCGCTTTCATACGACAGTGCTCGTGTATGCAGGGTGTGACTCCATTTCATCTTATGCCGATCCTTGAACCCGAGGAAGTTGACGGGAATCCAGCTGTACATAAAAATCGGATAGATGATGAGATACAGCCAAGATTTACGAGGAACCTTGATTTGCAGTAAGACGATAATAGGAATAAGATACTGCCCGACGCCAATAATCGACCAGATTTGAACAGGTACAATCGTATTTAAAATATTGGTATAAAAGGGCCAGTAAGAATTAAGCCAGGCCAACAGGGCGTACACCGTCGAGCCCATCATAAAGAAAGGCTGCGACAAGGTAAGGATGCCGTCAAGCATGCGAATATTCCCGGTCTTGATGCCCCGAGCAAACAACTTAGGAATAAAGCGCTCGCCGCAGTCACACTGCCCTTGAGCCCAGCGCTTTCGCTGACGGCAGGACTGCATGAAGCCAACGACCTTTTCGTCATAAATGATCGCGTCATGAGCCCAACAGGTGCGCACGCCCTCGAGGAGGACCTTCATGGAGAATTCCATGTCTTCCGTCAAGCATTCGCAGCCCCAGCCATACTTGCGGACGATTTCCGTGGCAATGCACATACCCGTACCGCCTAATGCCGTCGACAACCCAATATTGTACTTGGCCAGGTGCCACATGTGGTTAATCAGCCAAAAAGCGATGGAAAAAGTTCCGGCAATCCAGGAATCGGTCGGATTCTTCGAATCCATGTAGCCTTGGATGACCTTCTCCCCTTTCAAGAGGTGATGGTTCATTTCCCGCAAAAATTCCGGATGGACTAAGTTGTCGGCATCAAAGACGACGAAGGCATCGTACTGTTTTTCTTGGGCCAGCATTTGAGAAAACATCCAGTCCAAGGCGTATCCCTTCCCGACTTCTTCCTTATTGGTCCGAACTTTGACGATAGCGCCGTGATCCCGGCAAATATCGGCCGTATTATCCGTACAGTTGTCGGCAACGACGTAGATGTCGTACATATCCTTCGGATAATTAAGCTGTTTTAAATTGTCGATGAGCTGCCAAATGACGCGCTCTTCGTTATGCGCACAAATGACGGCAGCGAACGTATGCTTGGGGGCTGCCGTACTGTGCTCGCGCCGCTTCATCAAGCCGAAGCAGGCCAACGTAAAGTAATATAGTGAATAAAAAACGATGATGACTTGTATGGGTATCATAACGATATCCAAAATATGTTCCATATGCGACTCTCCCTAAATACTTAGCGAGCTGCTGCGACGTTCATGGCCGTATTGACTAACCCGAAGATAATGTACAGTAAGAATGGCAGGGTAATAACCAAGTGCCAATCGACGTACAGAACCAAGGCACCGATAATCACAGCAATAGCCAGCGCCGACTTATGGAGCACATCGGGACTGGCACCTTTAAAGTCGGGGTGATGAACCTGGCTGACCAGATTATACCCCAAGAGGACGACTAAAATCGCGACCAGCCAAGCCGGAAGCACGGCCCCGGAAATGACGAAGGTAGCAATGAGGCAGCCGCCGTTCGGAATGGGCATGCCTTGAAAATAGCCGTGGACGACGCCGGTATTGAGATTAAAACGCGCCAGGCGAATGCCGCCCAAAGCAGCGTAAATAATAGCAGGAATCGCGCCGACCCAGCCCAGGAACTGTAACGAATAGGTATAAATCAAGAACGCCGAGGCAGCCCCAAAAGATACGACGTCAGACAGGGAATCCAGTTCCTTGCCGAATTCACCGGCCACGCCGAGAGCTCGGGCCGAACGGCCGTCACAGGCATCACAGACGACAGCCAAGAGGATGCAGATCCCGGCCCAAACGTATTCCCCATGGAGTGTCATCATCATACTCAGGACGCCAAAACTCAGATTGCCTGAGGTGAACAGACACGGTATTATCTTCTTCATGAAACAATCCTCCCTATCACCGATTCACCGCCGCGAACTTTATCGCCTTTTTTGACGGTGATTTCAACGTTGTCACGTACATAGATTTCTGCACAGGACCCGAATTTTATCATACCGTACAGCTGGCCGTGCTGTAATTCATCGCCTAACGTGACCCAGGAGACAATGCGCCGGGCCAGGACACCGGCAATAATATTGACTAAAATGTCCGTACGAGTTGAATGAATACCGATAGAATAGCGTTCATTTTCATAACCGACACCGTCTTTATAGGCCGGACGGAATCGACCGCACGTATATTGCTGGAAGTCAATCGTTCCCGGAAGGGGTGCCCGATTGACGTGGGCATCGAAAATAGACAGGAAAATAATGACTTTCCGACACCTTTGATTCAGATAGGTGTCTTCATCGACCTCTTCGATACCGACAACGGTACCGTCAGCCGGCGACACTAATAAACGGTCATCCGTCGGCGGTCTGCGCCGGGGATTCCGGAAAAAATACATAAAATACAAGGCCAGCAAAGCCGGCAGGACTGCCGCATAGGCATTGATGAACCAGCCTGCCGCCAGGGCCAGTAAAAGCGGCACAATGATAAATGGGTAGCCGTCTTCTACAATATAAGGTTTGTTTAAGACATCACTATTCAATTTATCACCTCAACTCATTGGCTTCGCTTGCTGCCCTTTACAGCCAGTACAAACCGCGGCAGGGCCAGCATGCGCTTAAAGCGTGTCGGCTCTTTAAGAAGACGATAGAGCCATTCCAAGCGGTTTTCCTGCATCCATTTCGGAGCTCGAGCTGCTTTGCCGGCTAAGACGTCAAAGGTCCCGCCGACACCCATGCAGACGCAGGGTCCGAGTTCATACAAGTGCTCGTGTATCCATTTCTCTTGTTTCGGCACGCCGAGAGCGACTAAAAGGATTCGAGTCCCTTTGCTGCCGATATCTTCGATAATTTGTTTTTCTTCATCATCAGAGAAGAACCCCGAATGAGTCCCGACGACATTGAGCGGCCCGAGCTGCTTCTGCATATTGACTGCAGCCTGTTCAGCAATGCCGGGAGCACCTCCAAAGAGGTAGACAGCCGTTTGGCGTGCAGCTGCTTCTTGCAGCAGACTGCACGCCAAATCGACACCTGTAACGCGTTCTTTAAATTTCTTGCCCTGTTGTTCTGCAGCCCACAAGACACCGGCCCCATCGGGAACTACCAGGTCGGCCTGCTGCAGGATCTGCGCCAGTTCGGAATCGGACTGAGCCCGCATGACCATCTCCGCATTGGCCGTCGCAATGGAAGCAGCACGGCCTTCGTCGATACATTTGAAGGCCAGTGCCTGTGCTTCTTTCATGGTGACGTTGTCGATGGGAATGGACAAGATATCGATTATACTAGTCAACGTATCCCTCCGCCCTGCTTAGTTTACGCTGTAATTCGGAGCTTCTTTCGTGATATTGACATCATGGGGATGGCTTTCACGAAGACCGGCTGCGGTAATCTGGATGAACTGCGTATTTTCAATCATTTCCTTGATGTTGTGGCAGCCGCAATAGCCCATGGATGCGCGAAGACCGCCGACCATCTGATAAATCGTATCGGCAGCAGGTCCTTTATAAGGTACACGGCCTTCAATGCCTTCAGGAACGAGCTTCTTCGAATTCGAATCTTCCTGGAAGTAACGATCTTTACTGCCCGATTCCATGGCAGCCAGGGAACCCATGCCGCGGTATTCTTTGTAGCTTCGGCCCTGGTAAATAACCGTTTCGCCCGGGCTTTCTTCTGTACCGGCAAGGAGATTGCCCATCATGACGACGTTGCCGCCGGCTGCAATGGCCTTAGCCATATCACCGGAGTATTTGATGCCGCCGTCGGCAATGATAGGAATGCCGTAGCGCTGTGCCACCTTTGCACATTCGTGAACGGCCGTAATCTGCGGTACGCCGATACCTGCGACGATACGGGTCGTGCAGATGGAGCCCGGTCCGATACCGACTTTAACGGCGTCGACGCCACATTCAATGAGGGCTTCTGTAGCCGCACCGGTTGCGACGTTGCCGGCAATGACCGGAAGGTGCGGATAGAGCTTTTTGATTTCTTTCAACGTATTGAGTACGCCCAAGGAATGGCCGTGTGCCGTATCGATGACGACGACGTCGACTTTGGCAGCGACGAGAGCATCGAGGCGGTCGGTCATATCATGGGTGACACCGACAGCGGCTGCGACCAAGAGGCGGCCGTTGCCGTCTTTCGCCGAATTCGGATATTTCGTAGCTTTTTCAATATCCTTAATCGTAATCAACCCCTGCAGGTTGCCTTCTTTATCGACGAGGGGTAATTTTTCAATGCGGTGCTTGCGGAGAATTTCTTTCGCTTCTGCCAGCGACGTGCCGACCGGAGCCGTAATCAGATTTTCCTGCGTCATGATGTCACCGATACGGCGGCTCATGTCTTCTTCAAAGCGCATATCACGGTTGGTAATGATCCCGACGAGTTTGCCGTCGACCGTAATAGGTACACCGGAGATGCGATATTTCCCCATCAATTCATTGGCATCTGCCAAAAGATTATCCGGGTGAAGGAAAATGGGATCGATGATGATGCCGTGTTCCGACCGTTTTACCTTGTCGACTTCACGGGCCTGAGCTGCAATGGACATATTCTTATGAATAACGCCAATGCCGCCTTCGCGGGCAACGGCAATAGCCATAGGGGCTTCCGTTACCGTATCCATACCAGAACTCATAATAGGAATATTCAGTTTGATATCGCGGGTCAGGTTCGTTGATACGTCCACTTCTTTCGGAAGTACGTCAGACTTAGCCGGAACCAAGAGAACGTCATCAAATGTCAAACCTCTCATACCAAATTTATCAGATCTCATATTTGCACCTCTGTTTTGAAAAATATAAGAAATAAAAGGGGTAAATCCCCTTAAATAGCTTATCCCTTATTATAACTGAAATCACCTGTTCTGTACATAATTTTAGAGCAATTTTCTCGTCAGTTGTTCAAAAGTCCGGCAAAGGACTTGCCAAAACGCCGCTTCAGCGCTTCTTCTGCGACCTCCGGATTTCCCGAGATCTGCCACCACCGCCGTGCTTCATCGCGGGCCGCTTCCAAGATAATTATATCGTTTATGATGTCGGCAGCCTTTAAGTCGGGCAGACCGTGCTGGAGATAGCCAAAAAGCTGTCCCGAGCCGCGAAGAAGTAAATCCTTTTCCGCCAGGGTAAAGCCGTCGTGAATCGTTTCCATCCATTTGAGCCGCTGTTTCGTCTCGTCACTGCCGCCCTTGGCCATGAGAATGCAGTAAGCCTGCAAATCGCCGCGTCCGACACGGCCGCGAAGCTGATGGAGCTGGGCCAGGCCGAAGCGCTCAGCGCCGTCGATGAACATGACGGTCGCATTGGGAACGTTGACGCCGACTTCGATGACGCTCGTCGCTACCAAGAGGTCGATATCTCCCTTTTGAAAGGCCTCCATGACGGCCTCCTTTTCTTTTCCGGCCATGCGGCCATGAACGAGGCCGCACGTGCGGTTCTTAAAGAATTTATGACGCAGCTCTTCGTAAAGGTCGGTCGCGGCCTGAAGGTCGACGGACTCCGAGGCCTCTACCAAGGGACAGACGACGTAGCACTGCTGGCCGGATTCCATGAGCTTGTCCATGAAGGTATAGACCCGCCGGCGCAGGGCTTCACCGACAGCGTAGGTCTTAACCGTCTTTCGTCCCGGCGGCAGTTCGCGGATGGACGACACGTCGAGATCGCCGTACAGCGACAACGTGAGGGTCCGGGGAATGGGCGTTGCCGTCATGAATAAAGCATGGGGCTCCTGCCCTTTCCGGGCCAGGGCCGACCGTTGACGAACGCCGAAGCGATGCTGTTCATCAGTGACGACCAATCCCAGGCTGCGAAAGACGACATCTTCCTGGATCAAGGCATGAGTTCCGATGAGGATATCAATCGTACCTTCTTGGAGGTCTTCTAAGAGCTGCTGCCGCTCTTTAGCCGTCGTCCGGCCGGTTAAAAGGGCGATGCTGACATCGAGGCCGTCAAAGAGCCGGAGAAATTCTTCATAATGCTGAGCCGCCAAAATCCCCGTCGGCGCCATGAGCGCCCCTTGGTAGCCGTTTTCGACGATTTTGGCCAGGGCCAGGGCTGCGACGACGGTTTTCCCCGAGCCGACATCCCCTTGGACAAGGCGCTGCATGGCCACTTCACTTTCCATATCATTTTGGATATCTAAAAAGGCCCTCGTCTGTCCTTTGGTCAGCGTAAAAGGCAGGTGCTCATAGAAAGCGCGGAGCAGACGGCCGTTGGGGCCGCATTTGATGCCCTGCCGCTTCCCTTCACGGTGACGACGTAATAAGAGGCCGAGCTGCATATCGAAGAGTTCTTCAAAGGCCAGTTGGCGGCGAGCCCCTTCTTTTGCCTCCATAGAGGACGGAAAATGGATCGTTTCATAGGCTGCCAGGGACGGCATCTGTGAAAAATCCGAATGGCGCCCTGCCTCCCAACCGGGTAGGATGTCCAAATGAACCGCCGCTATATCGAGTGCCCCGCGGACGGCTTTTCTCACATCCTGCTGCCGCAAACCGTCCGTCAGGCCATAGACGGGGACAAACCCGGAGCCTTCCACCCTTCCTTCTTCCGTATCGGGCGAATTCATCTGTCTCCGGCCGTAGGCCCATTCTAATTTCCCAAAGGCGGTCAGAGTCATGCCGACCTTAAACAGCCGTTTCTTGAAGGCCTGGTTGAACCAAACCAACTCGACAGCTCCGGTTCCATCGCTGAGGGCAACTTTCAACAGCGACAGTCCCCGTCTCGGCCGTGCCTCCTGAACCGAAGCCACGGTACCGCATAACAAGACGGCTTCCCCGGTACCGCACGGCGCCTGGCCGATTGGCCAAACGTGGCTGCGATCTTCATAATCGCGGGGAAAATACTGCAGGAGATCGGTCACCGTCGTAAGATGCAGCCGGGCAAAAAGCGCTTCCTTACGCGGTCCGATGCCTTTAATATCACGAATAGAAAATTCCATAAAAAAACTCCTTGTCAAGAACTTTCATTTATTGTATCATATTTTGTAGGCTTTTTATAAATAAAACTTGCGTTGCCCTATGATTTATGATAAGATTTATACGTTGTACTGTGATGGTGCAGGGAGGTGTAACTAATGGCAAACTTTTGCGAAGTATGTGGTAAAGGAACAATGAGCGGCATGAATGTCAGCCATTCCCATGTAAAAACGAAAAAAACCTGGAAACCGAATATCCAGCGAGTCCGCGCTATCGTCGACGGCGAAATTAAACGAGTTAACGTCTGCACTCGTTGCCTTCGTTCCGGCAAAGTCCAGCGTGATGTTTAATGACTATCGAAAAAGCGTTGCCTACGAAGGCAGCGCTTTTTTAATGCCAAAAAGATACCGAAAACGCCGCCCTTCTTCACAAGGAATCGAGCCCTCGAGACGAGTAAAAACAAAAAGGATTGGTCCTCAGACCGAATCCTTTTTTATTTTCCCCGGAAGGGCTTATCCCTCATCAGGGTATAGTTCCTTATTTCGTTTAACGATTTCCATGACTAAATTAGCCGTTTCTTCGATAGCTTTCGACGACACGTCGATGATCGGGCAATGGAGGCGCCGCATAACACCTCTGGCATATTCTAATTCTTCGTTGATCCGCTCGATATTGGCATAGCTGGCATTGGCATCGAGCCCCATACTGCGCAGCCGTTCCGAACGAATGAAGTTCAGTTTAAAGGGATCGATAATCAGGCCGACGATTTTACGGGCCGGGATCTGGAACAATTCAGGCGGCAAGTTGACTTCCGGTACGAGAGGAAGGTTAGCTGCCTTGACCCGTTTGTGTGCCAAATACATGGACAAGGGCGTCTTCGAGGTCCGCGATACCCCGACAATGACGATATCGGCCTTCAAAAAGCCCATGGGATTCTTGCCGTCATCGTATTTTACGGCAAATTCAATAGCTTCGACACGCTTAAAGTATTCTTCGTCGAGCTGATGAATCATCCCGGCCTTCAACGTCGGTTCTGTATCGGTCAAGGTGCCGACACCGGACAGCATAGGCCCGATGATGTCGACGACGGTAACATCCGTATCGGCCGTCAAGTCCTTCAATTTGCGCCGCAAAGCCGGAGAAATGATGGTATAGCAAATCATGGCCTTATCGGCTTCTGCCTTGCGGACCAATTCTTCGATCTGCTGGTCCGAGCGTATATACGGTACACGGATAATATTAAATTCTTGTTTGTCGTATTGACTTGCCGCTGCCCGGGCGACGCGTTCTGCCGTCTCACCCAGGGAGTCGGAGCAAGCATAAATAATCGGCTTTTCCAAGATTATCTCCTCCCTAACCCACATTCTACAAACAGGCGGTTAATATTGGTCTTTGAAATTCTTCCGATGACCTGCAGTTCTTTTTTATCATCTTCATCACTGGTGATAACGTTGACGACAGGCAGACAGTCGATTTCATATTCATTTAAACGCTGGGCGGCGACGATAGCCTTTTCATCAGGCTGTACATAGATCACCTTACTCACCGGCGTCATGACCATCCTCACCGGCAGCGTCCTCAAATCATTGCTGCCCATAGCCGTCTTCAACAAATCCTTTCGCGATACGACGCCGGCCAGGATATTGTCGGTCCCGACGAACACCGTCCCCACATCTTCTGTAAACATGGCGATAATAGCGTCATAAGCGCTCGTATGCTCGCCGACGATGACCGGCTGAGACAGGCAAGAATCGATGGTAATATCCGTAATGGCCCGCGAAAGCAGGTCTTTTTCCTTATTGCCTGTAAAAAAGTAGCCTAACTTCGGACGCGCATCAATCAGTCCCAGCATCGTCAAAATGGCCAGGTCTGAGCGCAGGGCCGCCCGTGTCACATGAAGGCGATTGGCAATATGCTGGCCTGTAATCGGACTGTTTTCCTTTACAATCTGTAAAATTTTTTCCTGACGTTCCGATAACATAGCGTCTTTTCACCTCCTATGTACCAATAGCACTCTCATTCGCTTACTATCATATCATATATAGGGATAATCCGCGATATAAAGTATACATTATTTATAGTCACATCATATCGAATAGTCCTACCCGAAAAAGGCGGTCCAATCATTTCGTTGGACCGCCTTTCTTCGGCTCACTTCGTCACGGGACGATTACCACGTATAATCTTCTGTATCAGCACGGCCTTTTCCGGTCAAGGAATCGAGGAGGATTCGCTGTTCGACCTGGGCAATATGCTTCCGCGTCGAGATGACGGCATCGGGATTGACGGAAATGGAGTCAATGCCGCTCTTGACCAAGAATTCTGCAAAATCAGGATAAACGCTCGGTGCCTGACCGCAGATAGAAACGGTCTTACCGTCCTTATGGGCCACTTCGATGAGATGGCGGATAGCCCGTTTGACGGCCAAATTCCGTTCATCAAAGAGAGGCGCTACGGTATCATTGTCGCGGTCACAACCCATGACCAGCATCGTTAAGTCATTGGAACCGATGGAATAGCCGTCGACGAACTGATTGAACTGGTCAGCTAAGATGATGTTCGACGGAATTTCAGCCATGAGCCATACTTTAAAGTCCGGACCGCGATGGAGGCCTTCCTGTGCCATGAGGTCGACAACTTTCTGCATTTCATCGACACGGCGGCAGAAGGGAATCATGACGTTGAGGTTCTTGAAGCCATATTCTTCACGGACTTTACGAACGGCCTGCAGTTCAAGTTTAAAGGCTTCTACGTATTTAGGATCGTAGTAGCGGGATGCACCGCGCCATCCGAGGAGAGCGCTGCTTTCTTCCGGTTCATATTTATCGCCGCCTTTAAGGTTGCGGTATTCACTCGATTTAAAGTCACTCAGGCGCAGGGTTACCGGACGCGGAGCCAAGGCCTGGCAGACTTTGCGGATCCCTTCGGACAATTGGTCGACAACGTGGTCCGGACGGCCCGTTTCGATGAGATATAAGGGATGTTCATGAATGAAGGTCGTCCAAATAAATTCTTCACGCATGAGGCCGATGCCGTCACAAGGAAGAGCGCCGTATTTTTCAGCCAGGTCAGGATTGCCGAGATTCATATAAATCTTAGTGCCCGTAACCGGTACCGATTCGGCAGCGACGACAGTCGTGCCGCCAGCACCACCGGCAGCTTCTGAACCTTGCGGTTTGATCAAGTCGGCGACGACGCCTTCATAGACAATGCCATTGGTAGCGTCGACAGTGATTTCAGCTCCGTCGGGAATGGCCGTTGTCGCTTCGACGCTGCGGCTCTTGGTCCCAACGATACAAGGAATGCCCAATTCGCGGCTGACGATGGAAGCATGGCAGGTCATGCCGCCGGCATCAGTGACGATAGCTTTGGCTTTCTTCATAGCCGGAACCCAGTCGGGGGCGGTCATGGTCGTAACCAGGATTTCGCCGTCTTTGAATTCCGCAATCTTCGACGGATCGAGGATGACGTGAGCTTTGCCGGCAGCACTGCCCGGACTTGCCGGAAGGCCTTTTACGATAACCTTGCGGTCTGTCGTCACTGCAGCAGGTGCCGCAGCCGTTTCGGCCTTTTCTTTATTCTTCTTCGACCAAACCGTTTCCGGACGAGCCTGAAGGAGCCATACCTTATTGGTCCGTTCATCGACGCCCCATTCCATATCCATGTAGCAGCCGTAGTGTTTTTCAATCTTCTTAGCATATTGAGCCAGTTCTCGAATCTGTTCATCCGTAATGACCTGCTGTTTCTGCAGTTCCGGCGGAACGAGGCGTTCTTCACAGTCGCCGCCGGGCTTACGGACTAATTCAACAGGTTTCGTATTGACCATTCGCGACACGATAGACAGATCATCCTTGCGAATCTTGAAGTTATCCGGCGTAACCGTCCCTTGAACGACGTATTCGCCAAGGCCCCAGGCCCCTTCAATGGTAATCGTCGTATCGTCACCGGTAACCAAATCTACGGTGAACATGACACCGGCCGATTTGGAGAACACCATCATCTGGACAGCCGCACTCAAAGCAACGGACAGATGGTCAAAACCCTGTTTCGTCCGATAGTATGTAGCACGGTCGGTAAAAGTCGAAGCATAGCATTCCTTTACTTTCTGGATGACCATATCGGCCCCCTGGACATTGAGGTACGTGTCCTGCTGACCGGCAAAGCTGGCATCGGGCAAGTCTTCGGCCGTAGCACTGGAGCGGACGGCAACAAAAGGCTGCGCTTCGCCGACTTTCTTACCTAATTCTTCATAGCTCTTGCGAATTTCTTCCGCTAAGTCGGCCGGCATCTGAGCATCACAGATAGCCTGACGGATTTTTGCCGTCACATCGCGAAGCTGAACGGCATCTTCCACGTCGGTCAACCCTTTTAATAATTCCGGAATCTTCACATCCATGCCCGTTTCATGCATAAAATGACGGTATCCGGCAGCCGTCGTTGCAAAACCATAAGGAACGGGAACGTCCGTCTGGGACGTCAATTCACCGAGAGACGACGATTTGCCGCCTACGAGAGCTACGTCAGCTCTACGCAATTCATCAAACCATAATACATACGCCTTTTCTCTATCCATTGCCATCTTCTTTACCTCCTGCCGGTTCGTTAAACCGTATATGCTAAATTGTCTTTTTCATACGTTTATAGTACGCTAATAATATCACAATGTCAATAGTTTTTTCAAAAAGACATGATACTCTCTTTACAAGAGTATACTATATATAAAAATATTTCATATTCAGTGTAGCGTAAAACGTTTTAAAAACAGGGGTCACTTTAAAGTTTCTCAACCTCTTCCATATATATAGGATAATAAAGCCGATTGTGGTATAATAAGAAGCTAGTAATATTTCAATTTATATATAATAACCTTATAATGAGTACAAACGTCATGTAGGAGGAAAAAATGTATACACCCAGACGCAGAGCAAAAAAAGCCAAAGAGGCCGGTCCATTCCGCCGCATCCGCCTTTTTATCGCCTTATGCCTTGTCGTTTTTGCCGGCTTAGGGTTTGGCTATATTTTTGCTGCTTATCAAAGCTTGCCGACGGTAAGCAATAGCATGCGGCCTGCCGTATCGTCCCAGGTCTTCGATGCCCACGGGCGGCTGATCACAACCCTTCATTCCGATCAGAACCGGCTTCCTATCGATATCAACAAGGTTCCGCAAAATCTGCAGAATGCCTTTATCGCAGCCGAAGACAACCGTTTTTATCAGCACATCGGCATCGATCCCATCGGCATCGTCCGCGCCTTGTTCACCAACCTGACCAACCGCGGTATCGCCCAGGGCGGCAGTACGATTACGCAGCAGCTCGCAAAAAATGCCTTCCTGTCTCAGGAACAGACGATGAAGCGAAAGATTCAGGAAGCCATGCTGGCCTTAGAAATCGAACAGAAGTACAGTAAAAAAGAAATCCTCGAAATGTACATGAACCAGATTTACTTCGGCCAAGGCGCCTACGGAATCCAGACGGCTGCCAAGACATACTTTAATAAAGACGTCAGTGAATTGACCCTGACCCAGTGTGCCCTCTTGGCCGGCCTTCCCAAGAGCCCGAACTACTACTCTCCTTTCAATAACCTGAATGAAGCTAAACAACGGACCAACGTCGTCCTCGACCAGATGGTCAAGTATGGCTACATCTCCGCCTCGGAAGCCGAACAGGCCAAGAACCAGGATCTCGACCTTTCGAAGAACCACCAGGCTCAAGAAAGCGATGAAAATGCATCCTTCATCGATTACGTATCCCAGCAAGTTGCTCAAAAATACGGTGACGACGCCCTCTACAAAGAAGGTTTGAAGATTTACACGACTCTCGACGTCGACAAGCAGCATGCCGCTGTCCAGGCCCTTCACAACCTGCCGGACAACTATACCGATGAAAATGGTCTGACTCAGCCGCAAGGCGCCATTGTCTCCATCGATCCCAAGACCGGCTACATCCTGGCTATGGTCGGCGGCCGCGGTCAAGACAGCTTCAACCGCGCCAGCCAAGCCGTCCGCCAGCCGGGTTCCGCCTTTAAGCCCTTCGTCTATCTCACAGCCCTGCAGCATGATATGACGCCCGATACGACGATGGAAGATAAACCCGTTACCTACGGCAGTTGGAGTCCGAGAAATGCCAGCGGCTCCTACCGCGGCTCCATGCCGTTAAGCGTCGCCTTAGCAAACTCGGTCAATACGATTGCCGTCCAGCTCGCCGATCGCGTCGGCCCCAGCAACATCATTGCCAACGCCAAAAAAATGGGCATCACCACCCTCGACAATAAGGATGACAACCTGGCCATGGCTCTCGGCGGTCTGACCCGAGGCGTCACGCCCCTTGAAATGGCCAGTGCTTACGGCACCTTTGCCAATAAGGGCGTTCACGTCAAACCGACGGCCATCATCAAAATTCTCGACCGCAACGGCAACGTCCTTGAAGATGAATCAACCCTCGAAAAAGAGGAAAACAAGACTCGCGTCATGTCCGAAAAAGAAGCCTATGAAATGACCGTCATGTTAGAAGGCGTCATCGAATACGGCACCGGTACCGCCGCATCGCTCGGACGCCCGGCCGCCGGCAAGACCGGTACGACAGACGACAATAAAGACGCCTGGTTCGTCGGCTATACACCGGATATCGTAACGGCCGTTTGGATCGGTGACGATACGGGTTCGCACAGCCTTGGCGAAGTCTACGGCGGCACCATTCCGGCTGAAATCTGGAAAGACTACATGTCATCTGCTGCATCAGACGAACAAGACCGGGAATTTTCCGTTCCGGCAGGTATGGAACGGATTCGCGCCCGGGCAGCCCTCTCCAATAACAGCGCCCGCGTCGCAGACGACGCAAAAAAAGCGTCGGATACAGAAAAGAAAGACTCCGACGATAAAGAAAAGACCGACGAAAAAGCAGAGTCCCGAAGTGAAGAAACATCGCGACAGCCGTCGGAAGAAGCACGAAGACAGCAGGAAGACAGTAACAACAAAGCACAGTAATGCCAAAAGAGCAGCCGCACCGCAAACGGTGCAGCTGCTCTTTTTCTGTTGTCCGGACCTTACTTTTTTTCATATATAAACAAGAGACAGGTCCATCTTCTCTGTAACCTCCCCCGAACCGGCTGATATCCCATTTTTCGTAGAACCTGATAGGGGGGCCCGCTTTTATTACACGTATATAGGCTCTTGTCCTTCCACACAGACTGAATCTACGGCTGCCATTAGCTTCGCCGTCAGTCCCCGCCAGCGGTGACCAGGATGTATCGGCCCGCGTCGACGCTACTCCCATCATACCGATAGCGGATGACTCCGACGATAACTGCCTCATCAGAGACGAGCTTCAGTATCGTCCCATTGACAAAATCATACCTGAAGTCGTCTTCCATTTCCGGAAGCGCCGGCACATCGAATTGGCCAATCAAGGCAGCCTCCCTCGACTATATTTATTATCCCCAAAAAAGGGGGCGTCATTCATCCAAAGGCCCCTTAAAACAGAAAAAAGCAGCCCCAAACGGAGCTGCTTTTAAGTCACACAAACCTTTTTATGAGATTATGGAGAGATGTTAGTCGATACAGTAACGGGAGAAAATTCCCTTGAGAGTAAAGCCGTGTTTTTCTTTTTCCTGACGGACGGCCTGTTTCTGTTCGCTCATCGAAGCGACGAGGGCCTGACCGCGGCAGTAAATTCCTTCACCATTTGCCGAGCCGTCAAAGGGCAAGGGCATCATGGTATTAATCATATCGTCGAACGTGTATCCTTTATTCATAATGAAAGCCTCCTTCAAAAGACTTCAATAACAATTATCAGTTGTTGATTATAAGTTTACACGTTTCTCTCCCCTGCGTCAACCGAATTGCCAGATTAATTCGGCAACCTAACTATTCGCTAAAGGGATTCATACTCAGACTTTGACAACCTTATGGATGATCGTGCTGAGAATCATGATGATGACGACGACGGGAACGGTAATACCGACCGGCGTGTCGACGCTGAGCAGGTAACGGTACAAGATGACGCCGAGGACCCATAAAACGATGTTAAGCCAATTGACGCTTTCTGCCGTATGGTCTCTCTTTAAAATAAAGAAATCTGCCAAGAGGATGGCCGTCATCGGTGCAAAGACCGAGCCGATGAGGTAAAGGAAATCTTGGAATTGTTCAGGAGCTGCAAACACAGCCAGGACAACACCGAGAACCGTCGCGGCAAGAGCCATGATCTTATCGGAGGCCTTGGGAGCTAAGCTCTGGAAGCTGACGCCGGCAGAAAAGGCATCGAGGAAAGTCGTCGTAACCGTCGACAGTAAGACGACGAGAATACCGGCGATTCCCATCCCGGCCTGGAGCATGATGGCGGCAATATCGTCCTGCCCCGTAAAGAGAGCCGCGCCCATGCCGATGATGAACATCCAGGAACTAGCCACGAAGTAAGCACCGCAGCTGGCGGCTGTTGCCAAGACCGGCTTCTTAGCCGTTCGCGTATAGTCTGAAATAATCGGAAGCCACGACAAGGGCATGGCGACGGCCAGTTCGACGGCACCGCCGAAGGTAAGTTCCCCAGCCGGAACGGTTGGCGTACCGTTTTGGAAAACGACCATACTGAGCATAATCGTCAAAATAAACAAAGCTGCCATGACGACGACATTGACCTTGCTGAGATTCTTGAGGCCCATGATGATCCACAAGGCGATGAAAGCACCGATAATGATACTCCACCAGGACATACCGATGGCTGCGATGGTGTTGGCAGCCAAAGCTGCACTGCCTACCATGACGGCCGTCCAGCCGACAAGCTGGATGACGTTCAAACCGGCGAAGAGCTTGGCACCCTGCGTACCAAAGGAGATGCGCACCGTTTCCATGGCACTGCCTCCCGTCCGGCCGCCGATGAGGCCGGCCAGGTACATGATGATGCCGCCTATGATATGACCGAGGATAATCGCTTCCAAGGCCCGGGCAAAGCCTAAGGGGGCCAAGAGCATGCCGGTCAAGATTTCTGCAATGGAAATCCCTGCGCCAAACCACAGCAAGCCGTTGGAAAAGGCCGAGGTCTTTCGTTCATTTACCATATAGTATCAAACCTTTCTATTATAAATACTGTTATAAATAATAACCTATCTCAGTATACCATATTCTTTCGAAAAACCCTATGGAGAAGCGAAGATTTATCACAGTTTTAACTCACTTTACGATAACTATAGGCTTTTTCTTTATCCTTCAACCAGTGCCATGCTATACTGGTACTGATTATAAACTAAAAATTACTATTGGCAGCAAATTTCAAGTATTATACGTTTGGAGTGATATCATGAGAATAGACAAGCGCCTGAAAATCGCCATTGCCGCTGTCGTCATCGCCGCCCTTGCTTTTGGCGGGTATACCTACTACCAAGGTCAGCAGCAGGCAAAACAAGCCTCTGCCGTTGAAACGGCTGAAGTCGTCCGTAAAGATCTGAAGTCGACCGTATCGGCCACGGGGACCATCAGTCCCGTCGATTCCGTCGAAGTATCGCCGAAGATCACAGCCCGTATCAGCCAGGTCTTGGTCAAGGAAAATGACTCGGTCACGGCCGGTCAAACCGTCGCCATCTTAGACGGTAAAGATTATGAAGCCCAGCGCGATCAGGCTCAGTACAAGGTCACCAATACCAAGGTGGAATATGAACGAGCTGAAAAGCTGTATGAGCTCGGCGCCGGAACAAAACAGGATCTGGACACGGCCAAGTTTAACTACGATACGGCCCTCAGTACCTTGTCAGAAGCTGAATCAGACGTAGCCGAAACGGTCATTACGGCCCCCATGGACGGCGTCGTCGTCGGCGAACCGAAGACGGTCGGCACCATGGCCGTTCAGGGCAACAGCAACCCGACGGTCATCATGCGCATTGCCGATACGTCAAGCAAACAGATCTTAGCCCAAGTCGACGAAACGGATATCGGAAAAGTCCAAGTCGGACAGGAAGCGACCTTTACGGTCGACGCCTATACAAACCGCACCTTTACGGCCCGCGTCTCGAAGATTTCTAAGACTGATACCAGCAACACCTGGGATACGAACAGCTCGTCGTCTTCGTCCTCGTCGAGTTCCTCCAGCTCTTCGGCCAGCGTCATCTACTATTACGTCACCCTCGACGTCAGTGATCCTGACGACGTCTTGAAACTGGGCATGACGGCCCGCGTCGACATTACGACATCGGAAAAACAAGATGCCCTGGTCGTCCCCATCGCCGCTTTGAAGACCAATGATTCCGGCTCTTACGTCCTTCGCGTCAAGGATGACGGCACGACCGAACAGGTTCCGGTCAAGACGGGCATCTACAGCAGTGACTACGTCGAAATCCTGTCAGGGCTCACCGAAGGCGATAAGGTTTCCATTTCCTACACGGCCAGCAAATCTTCTTCATCTTCCTCGAAGAGCAGCAGCCGTCAAGGGCCGCCGCCCATGTAAGGGAGGTCTTGGCTATGAATCCCATCATTGAACTCCAAGGTATTGAAAAGATATACCATATCGGAGGGGAAGACTTCGCCGCCTTAGCCGGCATTACCCTCAACATTGAAGAAGGGGAATTTGCCGCCCTCATGGGCCCTTCCGGCTCGGGAAAGTCGACATTGATGAACATCCTCGGCTGCCTCGACAGGCCGACAGCCGGCTCGTACCAGCTGGGAGGAAAGGAAGTTGCCCACCTGAGCGACGATGAACTCGCCGTCGTCCGCAACCAGCACATCGGCTTCGTCTTCCAGAACTTCAACCTCCTGTCGCGAATTACAGCTCTCGACAACGTCGCCCTTCCCCTGGTCTATGCCGGTGTCGGCCGCAAAGAGCGGACCGAACGGGCCATGGATAAACTGAAATCCGTCGGCCTTGAAACGTGGGCCCATCACAAGCCGAATGAACTCTCCGGCGGCCAGCGCCAGCGAGTGGCCATCGCCAGAGCCTTGGTCAACAACCCGCACATCATCATGGCCGACGAACCGACGGGCAACCTCGATACGAAGTCGACCAAAGATATCATGCGCCTCTTTGAAGAGCTCCACGAAGACCACAAGACGATCATCTTGGTCACCCACGAACCGGAAATCGCCGCTTGTGCGACCCGTCAGCTCCTCTTGTCAGACGGTAAGATTACCAAAGATGCCGGAAAGGGGGTCGTCATGGATGTTATTTAGTGAAAGCGTCCAAATTGCCATCACGGCGCTCTTATCAAACAAGCTGCGTTCCATACTGACCATGCTGGGCATCATCATCGGTGTCGGCGCCGTCATCGCCATGATTTCCATCGGCATGGGCGTCCGCCAAAACGTCACCAACTCCATTGCCAGCCTCGGCAGTAACATGCTCATCGTCATGCCGGGATCGGCTAACAGCGGCGGCGTCCGCTCGGCAGCCGGCTCCAATAAAAAGTTGAAATACGACGATGCCGTAGCCATCAAGAAGCAGATTAAGAACATCGACTACGTGTCGCCGACGGTCAACAGCTCATACCAAGTCGTCAACGGCAACCAGAACTGGAACACGTCGGTCTACGGCGTTACGCCGGAATACCTGCACATCCGGTCCCTCACTGTCCAATCAGGTTCTTTCATCACCCAGTCCGATTTAAATTCCCGCAACCGCGTTGCCGTCATCGGAACGACGGTCGCCACCAACCTCTTTGATGAAACCAACCCCGTCGGCAAGACGATCCGCATCAATAACCAGCCGTACAAAGTCATCGGCGTCCTCGAAAGCAAGGGCCAGTCTTCCGTCGGCCAGGACCAGGACGACATGGTCATCGTACCCTTGACGACGGCCCAAGAACGATTGCTGGGCATTACCTACATCAAGTCCATCAACATCCAGGTCTCCAGTGCCGATAAAATCGAACAGGTCCAATCGGAAGTCGAAGCCCTCCTTCGCCAGCGTCATCACATCACCAACGGCAAGGAAGATGACTTCAACGTCCGCAACCTGACCAGCCTCATGGAAACGATGACCCAGACGACGACCATGCTGACCTTGTTCTTAGGCAGTATCGCCGCCATCTCCCTCGTCGTCGGCGGGATCGGCATCATGAACATCATGATGGTATCTGTTACCGAAAGAACCCGTGAAATCGGCATTCGCAAAGCCCTGGGAGCTACCTTCCAGAACATCATGATGCAGTTTCTCATCGAGTCCGTCGTCATCGGCGTCATCGGCGGCCTCTTGGGCGTCGCCTGCGGCGTCGGCATCGCCTTAGCCATCGCCGAGTCGGGCCTCTTTGAGACGGTCATTACGGCAGCACCGATTATTATTTCCTTCAGCTTCTCCGTCGGCATCGGCCTCTTCTTCGGCATCTATCCGGCGCGAAAAGCCGCCAAGCTCGATCCGATCGAAGCCTTGCGCTATGAATAAAAAGAAGCACTGTTCCGAGGAACAGTGCTTTTTATATGCAAAAACTTATTCGTTCAGCCAGCGGCGCACATCGTCTTCGGCGTCCTGAACGGTCGAACCTAAAATAGCCAGGTGCGACCCCAGCACGGCCTTAGGGCAAAGTTCATGGATGTCTTCCAGACTGCGGCCGATACCACTCCCTTCATGGGTGCAGAAAGGATAGATGGTTTTGCCGGAAAAATCGTGATTTTCTAAGAAAGTCCACAGGGCCATAGGCATGGTTCCGCACCAATTGGGATAGCCGAGAAAGATGAGATCGTAACCGCTGATATCGTCAAGATCCTTTGACAGGGCCGGCCGAAGCCTCTTTTCCCATTCATGGCGGGCCAGGGAGACCGTTTCTTTATACTCATGAGGATAGACGGCTGCTGCCCGGATATGA
>OMEI01000421.1_pt1 | contig 24527 bp, 19 predicted proteins | sample 1645381 | NCBI WGS metagenome assembly OMEI01 (sample SAMEA103958119, study PRJEB25191) | human gut metagenome | biome: human-associated habitat [ENVO:00009003]; feature: intestine environment [ENVO:2100002]; material: feces | place: Germany | collected 2013/2015 | reverse complement strand
CTCTCCAGGAGTGCATAGACACTTTAGCACCCCAAAATTTGACAAAGAACCTCTTTTTTTAAGTTTGCTGCAGGATGGGTTGAATCGTTTCCGTTAGGCTTTTTCGCTTAGCACTTGATAAAATCACGAACGTTGGCTGTCCCCACCCTTGCCGTCTTCCCTATATTTCAAAAGACCAGCCTTTTAGAGAATCTCTATACAAGATAAGAGCCCTAAACCAAACCTGCGTCTACGTTTGGTTTAGGGCTTGCTTTTCAGTCTTTCTTTCTTTTTCTATCTTCCCTACCTCAGGACAATGTCCGCTTTCTTTGCGTGGTTCAGCTGGTTTCCTGTAATGAATCCTTGGTCATGCATATTTTCAAGGACCAGGTCCCGCCGCCTGCGGCAGGCTTCCATATCGTTATAGGGGTTGAGGTCCGTCGGCGCGTTGGGCAGGCCTGCAAGGACGGCACACTCCATGAGGGAGAGCTGCTTAGGTTCAATGCCGAAGTAATTTCGCGCGGCTCTTCTGATGCCTGTCGAGTGGTTACCAAAAAAAGTTGTATTAAAATACATCTCAAGAATCTCTTCTTTGGAATACCTGGCTTCGACGACGAGGGCGAGGCCAGCTTCCCATAGCTTTCGCTCCAAGGAGCGTTCCGGCGACAGGAGATTGTTTTTTACCAGTTGCTGCGTTAGAGTACTGCCGCCTTGGGCGACTTCGTCGTACTGAAGATTGACGAGCACGGCTCGCATGATGGCACTGGGATCGATGCCGATGTGGGAATAAAAACGCCGATCTTCTGTTGCGATGAGGGCCTGAGGAAGATAGGCGGGCATGTTATCAAGACTGACCCAGTCGCTTTTATCAATCCGTTCCTTTGCCACGTCCTTCATATGATAGGCAAGGTAGCAGAGTCGAAGGGGACGGGGCAGTTTCTTTCCTAGGTAGGGATACGAAAAAGATTCCATGAGGGGCGGCCGGCCCGCACTGGGTGTTGGTGTAGCAGGGACCATGACATACCAGAGGAGCCCGCTGAGGATGAGGGTGAGGATGAAGAGTAATTTTTTCATGGATGGCTCCTTTCCAAGGATGTTTATTTCTTTTTATTCTAATTCTACCTGAAAGAGGCCTAAAAATCCATGGGGAAGAGGGGAGAAAAAACTTGCAATATTTTTGCAAAATGACTAGTACCATGAGGGTCTGAGTACTATAATGTAGGCATCCTAAAAAAAGAGGAAAAAGAAAAGAAAAAAAGTATTGCAAACTTATACATAAAGACGTATAATATTGCAACATAAAGGAGGAGATAGTGCTTTATGGAAAATTTCGGGGGAATCATCCTTTTCCTTGAAGAGGCTTGGCAGACGGTACCGCAGCGATGCATCTGCTGAATTACCGAGGATTCTTGGAATTCAAGATTGCATGAATATTAATGATGATGCGAGTTCCGCACATGAGGAGGAAACAAGATGCAGATCAAAGGCGATGAAATGAATATCCTAGTTGAAGCCCTGCCATACCTGAGTGCTTTCAAAGGAAAGACCGTTGTTGTCAAATATGGCGGTAACGCCATGCTAAGTGATGACCTCAAAAACAAGGTCCTCCAAGACATTGTGTTCCTGCGCCTTGCAGGCATGCGTCCCGTTGTCGTTCATGGCGGCGGCCCGGAAATTACGGCTATGCTGAAGCAAGCAGGCAAAAAGAGCGAATTTGTAAGCGGCCTACGCGTTACGGACGCGGAAACGGTGGCTATTGCTGAATTGGCCCTTGTAGGACGCACCAATACGGACCTTGTCCGAAGACTGAACATCCTGGGTGGTAACGCCATCGGACTGAATGGCAAGGATGGCAAACTCCTTGAAGCCAAGAAACATTTGGCCGATGTTTACGAAGACGGGCAAGTGAACTTGGTCGATATCGGATTTGTGGGAACCGTGGACAAGATTAACACGGATCTTTTGAATCTCCTGATCCAAAATGACTATATTCCCGTCATTGCGCCGATTGGTCTTGGCGCCGATGGTGAGACCTACAATATCAATGCCGACAGTGTGGCCGGTGAAGTGGCAGGGGCCCTCAAAGCAGAAAAGCTTCTTATGCTCACCGATGTGCGCGGCATCTATGAAGACCATCATGATGAAAGTACTTTCCTTTCTACGCTGACCTTCGAAAAGGCACATGAACTGATTATCAAGGGAAGTATCGACGGCGGCATGATCCCTAAGGTCAAGGCCTGCATTACGGCCCTTTCCGGCGGGGCACACAAGACGCACATCATCGATGGGCGCCGGGAACACTCCATCCTTCAGGAAATCTTCTCCGATGAGGGTGTTGGTACGGAAGTCATTAAGGGCTGATGAGGGGGAGCAAGCATGAATACAAAAGAAATCATTGCAATGACGGAAGCACATTACCTTCCCGTCTTCGGCCGTTTTCCCATTGCCATTGACCATGGCGAAGGAGCAACCTTATATGATGCGGACGGCAAGGCCTATATTGACTTTCTTGCCGGTATCGCAACCAATGCCCTGGGCTATCATTATCCGGCAATTGTCAAGGCGGTATGCGAACAGACCCAAAAGGTTATGCATACGTCAAACCTGTTTTATACGGAAATCCAGGCCAAGGCGGCGCAGCAGCTTGCTGAAGTAACGGGCATGGACCGTGTTTTTTTTGCCAATAGTGGGGCCGAAGCCAATGAAGGAATCATCAAGCTTGCCCGCAAATATGGCAGCCGTAAGAACCCGGCAAAATTTCGCATCATTACGGCAAAGGATTCTTTTCACGGCCGCACCATGGAAACGCTGACCGCGACCGGTCAGGACCACTATCATGAAGGACTGACGCCTCTGCCTGAGGGTTTTACGTATGTGCCTTTCGGCGACCTTGCGGCCATCGAAGCCGTTATGGACGATGATGTATGCGGCGTCCTCATCGAACCGATCCAGGGCGAAGGCGGCGTCCATGTCCCAGCTCCGGGGTATCTTGAAGGGGTCAAGGCCTTGTGCGAGAAGCACGATGCCCTTTTCCTCCTCGATGAGGTTCAGACTGGTGTCTGCCGCACGGGCAAATGGTTTGCTTATATGCACAGCACCGTCAAGCCTGATGCTATGAGCCTTGCCAAGGCCATTGGCGGCGGGTTCCCCATGGGGGCCTTTGTCACGACGGAGCGTCTTGCCCATGTCTTTAAGCCGGGCGATCATGGCTCTACCTTTGGCGGCAATGCCATTTCCTGTGCCTCCTGCTATGCCACGCTCAAGACATTAAAGGAACTCCATATGGATGAAGCCGCTGCTAGGAAAGGTGATTATTTTCAAAAGGGCCTTAAGGCACTTCAAAAAAAGCATCCTGACAAGATTGCCGATGTGCGCGGCAAGGGGCTCCTGATTGGGGCTGAACTTTCTAAAGCCGGGGCCTGTCTTGTTGGACGTGCCTTGGAAAAAGGCTTTATCATCAACTGCACCGCAGGAAATGTTCTGCGTTTTGTTCCGCCCCTCATCATTACGGAAGGGGAAATCGATCAGCTCCTTCAATGTCTTGACGAGCTTTTGGCGGAATTCTAAGAAGAAAAAGAGGGAAGAAAATGGCCTTAAAAAATAAAGATTTGATTTCCATCCATGATTTGAGTGTTGGGGAAGTGGCAACCATCCTTGATGTGAGCCGCAAGCTGAAGAAAAAACAGAAAATGGGCGAACCTCATGAATACCTGAAAGGGAAGACCCTTGCCATGATTTTTTCCAAGGCGTCCACACGAACCCGGGTTTCCTTTGAAACGGGGTTCCATCAGCTGGGTGGTCATCCAATCTATATGAGTGAGGCCACAAGCCAGATTGGTCGCGGCGAGCCCGTCAAGGACACGGCCCGCGTCCTTTCCCGTTTTGTCGACGGCATCATGATCCGCACCTATTCTCATGAAGCGGTTAAGGAACTGGCAGCTTATGCTTCTGTTCCTGTCATCAATGGACTGACGGACTTGCTCCATCCCTGTCAGGCCCTGACGGACCTATTTACCATCATGGAGTACAAGGAAGTCCTCAAAGGCCGCAAGCTTGTCTTTGTCGGTGATGGCAACAACATGGCCCATTCCCTGATGTATGCCTGCGCCAAGGTGGGGATGAACATGGTCTGTGCAAGCCCCAAGGGGTACTACCCTGATCCGCAGGTCCTGAAACAGGCCCAGGAAGATGCCGCGCTGACAGGTGCTTCCATTACTGTCGAAGAAGACGTCATGAAAGCGGCTGAAGGGGCCGACGTCCTGTACACGGATGTGTGGGCTTCCATGGGCGAGGAGGCAGAGCACGAGGAAAGGGTAAAGAAGTTCCAGGGTTACCAGATCAATCAAGCCCTTCTTGATGTGGCTCGCCCTGATGCCATGGTGCTCCACTGCCTGCCGGCCCACAGGGGGGAAGAAATTACCGATGATGTCATTGAAGGACCACACTCTGCTGTCTTTGATGAAGCTGAAAACAGGCTCCACGTCCAAAAGGCCATTATGGCTTTGCTGATGAGCGATGAAGTCCTCTAATCCCTAGAAAGAAGGAGAACCCGATCATGAAGAAAAAAGACGAAATCAAAAAAGTTGTTCTTGCTTATTCCGGCGGTCTCGATACGTCCGTCATCATTCCTTGGCTGAAGGAAAACTATAATAACTGTGAAGTCATTACCGTAACGGCCGATTTGGGACAAGGCGATGATATGAGCTTTGTTCATGATAAGGCGTTAAAGAGCGGGGCTTCCAAGGCTTATGTTCTTGATCTGCGGGATGAATTCCTTCGCGATTATGCTTGGCCCATGGTCAAATCCGGCGCCGTTTATGAAAAGAAATATCTCCTGGGAACGTCCATTGCCCGTCCGGTCATTGCAAAGCATCTTGTTGAAGTGGCCCTGAAGGAAAATGCCGATGCCATCTGCCATGGTGCTACAGGTAAGGGCAACGATCAGGTTCGTTTTGAACTGGGCATCAAGGCACTGGCTCCGCAGCTCCAGGTCATCGCCCCTTGGCGGGAATGGAACATCAAATCCCGTGAAGATGCCATCGATTTTGCCTCCGCCCATAATATCCCGGTTCCGGTCACGAAGAAAAAAGACTATAGCATGGACTGGAATATCTGGCATCTTTCCCATGAAGGCAGCGACCTCGAAGATCCGGCCAATGAACCCAATCCGGATATCTATATCTTCTCCGGTACCCCTGAAGGCGCTCCCGATAAGGACGAATATGTGGAACTGGAATTTGTCGAAGGGGTTCCAGTCGCCGTCAATGGCAAGAAGATGGAACCGGTGGAACTTCTCACCACCCTTAACGAAATCGGCAAGCGCAACGGCATTGGGATTGCTGACATGGTGGAAAACCGGCTGGTTGGCATGAAGGACCGCGGTGTCTATGAAACGCCGGGCGGTACCATCATCTATTATGCCCATAATGAACTGGAAAATATTTGCCTTGATCGGGCCACCTACAACTATAAGGAACAGATTGGCATTCGTTATGCAGAACTTGTCTATGACGGCATGTGGTTCTCCCAGCTGCGGGAAGCCCTCCAGGCCTTTGTCGATGAAACGCAGAAAACGGTGACCGGTACGGTCCGCCTGAAGCTCTATAAAGGCAATATCATTTCTGCCGGCACGACGAGCCCTTATTCCCTTTACAGCAAGGAATATGTCACCTTCGGCGAAGACGATGTATATGATCAGACCGATGCCAAGGGCTTTATCACCCTTTTTGGCCTGCCGCTGACGGTTCGGGCCCTCATGAAACAGGGGAAACTGAAATAAGATGGCAAAGTTATGGGGTGGAAGATTCAGTAAGGATACAAATGCCTTGGTAGACGCTTTCAACGCATCCATTGAATATGATCAGCGCCTCTATCATGAAGATATCCGCGGCAGCATTGCTCACACGCATATGCTGGCCAAAACGGGCATCATTTCGGAAAGTGATGCCGAAAAGATCGTGAAGGGGCTTACGAGCATCCTTGACGATATTGAAAAGGGAACGTTCGAATTCAAGACCGAACTGGAAGATATCCATATGAATGTGGAAGCGGCCCTTACGGAACGCATCGGTGATGCCGGTGCTCGTCTCCATACGGCCAGAAGCCGCAATGACCAGGTGGCCCTTGACATGCATATGTACATGAAACGGGTTGTGACCGAAGTCATGGACCTTGTCATCCGCTTTGAAGAAGCACTTTTAATGGTGGCAGATAAAAACCAGGATACGCTTATGCCCGGGTACACCCATTTGCAGCGGGCACAGCCCATTACTTTCTGCCATCATCTCTTGGCCTACTTCAATATGTTCCTGCGCGATTTCCGCCGCCTTGAAGGGGTGTGGAAAGGTGCGGACATCATGCCCCTCGGGGCAGGTGCCGTGGCGGGGACAACGCTTCCCATTGACCGCTTCCAGGTGGCCGAGGAACTCAATTTTGACGCGGTTTATGGCAACAGCATGGACGCTGTAAGCGACCGGGATTACCTCTTGGAATTTCTTTCTGCCGCGTCCATCCTCATGATGCACCTGTCCCGCCTCAGTGAGGAAATCTGTCTTTGGTCATCGACGGAATTTGGGTTCATTGATCTTGATGATGCTTTTGCAACGGGTTCATCCATGATGCCCCAGAAAAAGAATCCCGATATTTCCGAACTCGTTCGTGGCAAGACGGGGCGGACCTATGGTCACCTCATGGCCCTTTTGACAACGCTCAAGGGCCTGCCTCTTGCCTATAACAAGGATCTGCAGGAAGACAAGGAAGGTTTTTTTGACGCGGTTGATACGGTGAAGTTTTCTCTCACTGTTTTTCGGGATATGCTCCTTACTATGACGGTGAACAAGGATCGCATGGCCGAAGCTGTCCATAAGGATTATTCCAATGCGACAGACCTTGCTGATTACCTTGTCAAGAAAGGCCTGCCCTTCCGTAAGGCCCATAAAGTCGTTGGCGAAGCCGTGGCTTATGGCATCAAGCACCGCAAGTATCTTGTAGAGTTGACCTTGGACGAGTACAAACAGTTTTCGCCTCTTTTTGAAAAGGATCTCCTTGAAGCCCTGCGTCCAGAAAACTGCGTGGCTGCCCGTACGTCCTACGGCGGCCCTGCACCAAAGGAAAATGCTAAGCAACTGACCTTGGGACGGTCACTTGTTGATGGGCAGAAGAAGACCCTTCATGAGTTGGTAACAAAGCGCTGAGCTTTTGTTATAGGAAAAGGCTTACCTTTTCCGCAAACACAATCATCTGGCACCTTGAAATAAAGGGGACCGGGAGTGTCCATTTCCTCGTGTCCACATGAGCCTCCTTCCGTAGGAAAATAAAAGCACCGGTGAGTGTCTCTTTTCCTATGGAAGGAGGTTGTGTCTTTTTATGGAACTTTTGCGGGGCAAAGAGGCTAAAGGCATGGAAGAATCGGCAATTCATGGTATAATAAACTGTAATTTTATGTCTTCGGAAGGGCCCCTACGGGCACCTTCATAAGCTGCCAAGCAGCGTCTTATTATGAAAGGAACGCCTATGAACATCCTCAGCGAGGCAAAGGCGGAATTTGCGGAAACGGTCCGTCTGCGCCGTTATTTTCATGAATATCCGGAACTAAGCAATGAAGAAGAAAAAACCATTGCCTTCCTCGAATCGTATCTCAAGGGCCTCGGCCTTGAAACCGTGAATGTCCCTGACGGGGGCCTTCTGGCCATCCTTGACAGCGGGAAAAAGGGGAGAACCCTCCTCATGCGCAGTGATACAGACGCGCTTCCCATTAAGGAAAGTGAGAAAAACCTGCAAGAACCCAAAGCCTGTATTTCCAAGGTCCCCGGTGTCAGTCACGCCTGCGGGCACGATGGCCATATGGCCATGACCCTTACGGCGGCGCGCATCCTTGCCGCCCATAAGGATGAATTTGCCGGCAAGATTGTCTTTTGTTTTGAACGCGGTGAGGAAACAAGTGGAGACATTAGGAATCTCCTGCCCTACATCGTCCATGACCTGAAGCTTCCCATCGATGGCTGCTATGCGACTCATGTGCGCTGGGATATGGCCGCCGGAACCGTATCGCTTTGTCCCGGTCCTGTCATGAGTGGAGGCTGCGCTTTTGTTGTCGAGCTTTCTGGTCAGTTTGGTCACGGAGCCCGGCCCGATCTTGCCCGGAGCCCGATTGACTGTTTTCACGCGATTTATAGTGAGCTTTCAAGCTTCCGGATGCGCCGTGTCGACCCCTTTGAATGCCTGACCATTTCCTTGGGTTTTGTCCATAGTGGTGACCAGTACAACGTCATTCCCGGTACCCTCACCTTTGGCGGTACGGCTCGTTTCTTCAGCTATGAAAAAGCGGGGTCCCTTTTTGAGACCTATCTAAAAAAGACCTTGGATCATCTTACGGCCCTTTATCAATGTTCCTATAAAATCACCCACATGCCCAAGGCCCTTTATGAGGTGCGCAATAATGAAACCTGCGCGGCACTGGGACGAAAGGCTCTTGTGCGGGATCTTGGAAAAGACGCTGTCGTTGACGCGGCGCCTTGGATGGCGTCCGAAAGCTTCGCCCTTTTCCAAAAGCTCTATCCAGGGGTCCTTTCCTTTACAGGCATTCAAAATACGGACCTTGGATGCGGGGCCAATCACCATACGCCGGAATTTGATATGGATGAAAGGGGCCTCATGATGGGCTCTGCCATGGCCGTCAGTTATGCCTTGGCCTTCCTTGCTTATGAAGGAGACATTCCTTTTAAAAAGACGGATGAACCGGTTGAAGAACTGGTCGAACGGAATATTTAACCAATCCAGAACCTTGAGGAGGCGAAACCCTTGGAATCCCATGTCCTAGATCTCATCCATACCATCACCTTCCTGGATGTCATCGATATCTTGGTGGTTGCTTATTTCCTCAATAAGCTCTACCAAATGCTGAAAAACACACGGGCGGCGTCCCTTGTCAAGGGACTTTTGATGCTGCTTTTGGTCATGCTCGTCAGCAAATGGCTGAATCTGTATGTGATCAACTGGCTCCTTGAAAAATTCATGACCATTGTCATGTTTGCCCTGCCTATTGTTTTCCAGCCCGAACTGCGCCGTGCCCTAGAGCAGATTGGCCGAGGCAAACTGTTCCGCCGCAGCACGGTCCTTAATGAGATGCAGGTGGAAAACATGCTTGAATCGGTGGCTTTGACGGCTGATGATCTGTCCCGCAACAAGATTGGGGCCTTGATTGTCTTTGAACGGGAAACAGGCCTTGACGATTATATTGAAACGGGCGTCCGCATTGACGGACTGATCAGCACGGCCCTATTTGAAAATATCTTTATTCCGAATACGCCGCTCCATGACGGAGCTGTCATTGTCCGCGGCGACCGCATTGCAGCAGCAAGCTGCCTGTTGCCCTTGACGGAAGCGAGGAACCTCAGCCAGGAGCTGGGGACGCGGCACCGTGCGGCCATTGGTCTATCGGAACAGACTGATGCCCTGATCCTTGTCGTAAGTGAAGAGACAGGGGCAATTTCCCTTGCCCGCGGCGGCGCACTCCAGCGCTATCTGACCCACCGCGACGTGAAGGACCTTTTGCGTCCTGTCATGAAGGAACCCATGCTCAACTGGAAAGATTCCATCAAGGCAAAGCTTCTGAGCCTCAAGGATCGCAGCAAAGGAGGCGATGATGATGCTAAGCAGTAAACACCCAACAAGAAATTCGTGGCTGGCCCGGATCATGTGCGTCATCGTTGCGTCCATCCTTTGGGTCTATGTCATGAATGAACAGAATCCAATCACCACCCGTAGCTTTACCGTACCCCTGCAGACGGTGCATCTTCAGGATGACATGCTCGTCAAGGATTTGCCTGAAACGGTCAACGTGCGCGTAAGCGGAACGCGAAGCCAGATTGCGGCGCTTCGCACAGCGGATGTAAAAGCCTTTATCGATTTTGAGGGGGCCAGCAAAGGACGCAATACCTACCGCGTCACGGCCCAAGTCAAGAACGGCGAGGTCATCGAGATCACGCCGAGTCTGCTCCAGCTTGAAATCGATACACAGGTCTCAAAAGAGATGAAACTGGAAGCGCGCATTGTGGGCGTACCTCATAGCGGCATCACCGTAAGCCGGATGGATCTCAATCCCCTACAGGTGAAAATCAGTGGGGCGGAAGAGCGCATCAATCAAGTGGCCAAGGTCCTTGTCATGGTCGATATCTCAAACCACGATAAGAACTTTGAAACAGATGCGACCGCCGTGGCCGTTGACCAGTTGGGCCGCGAAATGTACGATGTCAAGGTGACGCCCAGCAAGGTTTCGACGACGGTTACCATCGTGCGTCAGCTAGGGACCAACGATTTTCCTATCAAAGCCGATCTTTCGGGTAAACTGCCAAGTGGCATCACGCTGGTCGGAACCAAGATCACGCCCCAGACCGTGCGCCTGACGGCAGATCCCAAGGTCCTGGGAGAACTGAAGGAAATCAAGACGGCCCCCATTGTCCTTGACAATATCACAAGCAATGTGGAGCTCAATATGCCTCTCCAGATTCCTGACAAGGTCCTTGCCGATACACATAATGTCATTGTTGAAATCACCGTGAAAAACGAAAAGGACCAATAAACCATGCTTTTTAGAATGAATAACCTCCGCGTCGGTCTTGAAAGCCGCCGCACCCTAGAGGAAGCGGCGGCACGGCAGCTTGGGATTGTTCCCCAAAAGATCCGCCGCGTGACACTCCTTAAAAAGGCCATCGATGCCCGACGCAAGAAGAGTATCACCTTTGTCTATCATCTGCTCCTTGATCTGGAGCTAACCAATGGGGAACGCAGCCGTCTTGAAAAAAAGCAGCTCATCCTGCCCTATAAAAGGGCACAGACCCCAAAGCCCCAGATTGGAAGCGAAACGCTGCACGGGCGTCCCCTCGTGGTGGGACTTGGCCCTGCCGGGCTGATGGCTGCCCTCGAACTTGCGGAAAACGGCTACCATCCCCTTGTAGTGGAGCGGGGACGGGATCTTGCCCACCGCGTAAAAGATGTGGAAACATTTTGGCAAACGGGACAACTTGATCCTGTCAGCAATGTCCAGTTTGGCGCTGGCGGGGCGGGCACCTTTTCCGATGGAAAACTCACGACGCGGGTCAATGACCCCATTGTGGGCCATATCCTTGAAACCTTTGTTGCCGCCGGTGCTCCGGAAGAAATCTTGTATGAACAAAAGCCCCATGTTGGGACGGACCGTCTCCGCATCATGGTCACAGGCTTGATCCATCGCATCAAAAAGGCGGGTGGGGAAATCCGTTATGAAACACAGGTGACGGATTTTCATCTGGATTCGAAAAAAGGGCTGACGGCTGTTACCCTAAACGGCCGGGAACGTCTCGAAACAAACGGCGTCATCCTTTGCTGCGGACACAGCGCCCGCGATACGTATGAAACCCTTTATTCCCGCGGCGTCCATATGGAAGCCAAGGCGTTTGCTGTCGGTGTGCGCATTGAGCATAGTCAGGCCCTCATCAACAAGGCTCAATACGGGCCATTTGCCGCGCATCCGAAGCTGGGGGCTGCTGACTATGCCCTCATCTATCATGACGCGTCCGGCCGGGCTGTTTATTCCTTCTGCATGTGCCCGGGCGGCGAAGTCGTTGCCTCCAGCTCTGAGACAGGAGGACTTGTCGTAAATGGCATGAGCCCCTACAAAAGGGACACGGGTCGGGCCAACAGTGCCCTTGTTGTTGCTGTGACACCCGACGATTTTCCCGAAGGTCCTTTGGGTGGGATGGTCTTTCAGCGCCGTTATGAGGCTCTTGCTTACAGGGCTGCTGGCGCTTACCGGGCTCCGGCCCAGTCAAGCCGCAGCTTTGTGGATCATACGACACCGGATCTATCCGTTCCTTTTAAGACAACCTATCGGCGCGGCCTTGTTCCCTATGATTTGAGAAAGATCCTGCCAGACTTTGTCACCGATCCCTTGGAAAACGGGCTCCGTGATTTTGAACGCCGTCTGCCCGGTTTCAGCCGAGAAGGTCTTATGATAGGCGTGGAAACAAGAACCAGCGCGCCCCTGCGCATTGTACGCGGAGAAAATGGACAGTCCCTGAACTGCCGCGGCCTTTACCCCTGCGGTGAAGGAGCCGGCTACGCCGGCGGCATCACGAGTGCCGCTATGGACGGATTCCATGAGGCACGGCATTTTATGGCACGATTTGCGCCAACTGTGGTATAATTTTGTGTATATACAATTCTGTACAGGTAAAAAGGAGAGTTCATCCATGGAAAACATGACGATTGTAACGGGTCATAAGAACCCTGATACGGATTCCATCTGCTGCGCTTTGACCTATACCTATGTCAAACAGCAGCTCGGTGTACCGGCTGTCGCTTGCAGAGCCGGCAAAGTCAGCAAGGAAACCCAATACGTTCTTGATGCCTTCAAGATGGAAGCACCGAAACTCATCGAAGAAGTCGAACCGGGCCAAAAGCTTATCCTCGTCGACCATAACGAAGAATCCCAAGCCGTAGACGGTCTTGCCGATGCGGACCTCAAGGAAGTCATCGATCACCATCGCTTGGGCGGCCTGAAGACGGCTGCACCCCTTTATATGCGCGTTGAACCGCTGGGCTGCTGCTCTACTATCATTGCCAAACTGGCCAAGGAAAATGGTGTTGCCCTGCCGCCGCAGTATGCAGGTCTGCTCTTTTCCGCCATTAGCTCTGATACGCTCTTTTTCAAATCTCCGACAACGACGGAAACGGACCGCAAGATTGGTCTGGAACTTGCTGAAATCGCCGGCATCAAGGATCCGAAAGCCTATGCCCTTGATATGCTGCAGCATGGTTCTGCCATCAACAGCAGCACGCCTGATGAAATCTGCCACGGTGATATGAAGGAATTTGATTTCCCGCAAGGAAAAGTCACCGTTGCCCAAGTGAACGTCATGGACGGCGAAAAAGCCAAGGAAAAATGGCCGGCATTGAAGGCCGCACTGGAAAAAATGGTGGCTTCTGGTGAATCTGACACGAGCCTTCTCATGGTCACGGATATCATGACGGAAGTGACGGAACTGCTTTGGGCTGGCAAGAACGGCGACGTCCTGGAAAAAGCCTTCGGCAACCCTGAAGCTGACGGTCACTTCCATATGCCCGGCGTCCTGTCCCGTAAGAAACAGATTGTTCCGCCTCTGACGGACGCTTTCAGAAAATAAAAAATGTACGAGAGGCTGTGAAAAAATGAGAATTTCATTTTCTTCATGGCCTCTCTTTTTTCGTACCTGATACAATAAGGACAAACAATGATCCAGGAGGCTTCTATGCGAAAAATTTCTTTTTTGTTGGGACTTGTACTCCTCACCTTTGTCATAGGGATGGGAAGCTGCGCCACCCCTAAAAAGGACAGCCAAGCTAAGCCCCAACCGGCGCCTAGCTTGACGCATCCCATCAGTATGGTTTGGCAGCATAAGGATGATCCCAGCGTGGATCTTTCATCGCTGCCCAAGGTCCCAGGCCTGACCGTTGTTTCGCCGTGTTGGTACCGTGTAACGGGGGAATATGGAAAGGTGGAAGGCGCGGCTGTGCCAGGGTATACGGAACGGGCCCACAAAAAAGGGTACCAGGTCTGGCCGCTTGTGACCAATTCCTTTGATCCGGATCTTACTCATAAATTCCTTCAAGATCCCCATGCCCAGCGCTTTATCATTGACCAGCTCCTGAAAGAGGCTGAAACGCACGGTTTTGATGGAATCAATATCGATTTTGAGAACATCTATGAAAAAGATTGTGATGCTCTCACAAGCTTCATGGCCTATCTGCGCCGTCAATCCCAAAAGCAGGGACTGATCCTCAGTATGGATGTCACAGCTCCCAGCCGCAATCCCAATTGGTCCCGATGCTACGACCGGAAGGCCTTGACGAAAAGCGTGGATTATCTTGTTCTCATGACGTATGATCAATTTTCTCGGCTGAGTAAAGTGCCGGGACCGACGGCTTCTTTCAATTGGGATGAAAAGAAGGTCCAAGAGACTCTTGCCCAGGGTGTTCCCCCGGAAAAACTTCTATTTGGTCTCCCACTTTATATGCGCCTATGGGAGGCCCCGGAAGGCACCAAGGAGTATCGGGCGAGAACCCTTGGTATGTGGCAGGCCCAGCAACTCATTCATGATAAAAAGAACCTTCCGACCTTCCGGAAGACCTGGCTCCCAGAGGAAAAGATGACTCGGGTTTCCTATACGGAAGGCGGCAGGGATTATGTCTTTTGGCAGGAAGATGCCTTGAGCCTCTACTATAAGTCCCGTCTCGCAATACAGTATCAGCTGGCAGGGACGGCAGCCTGGCGATATGGCTTTGAAACGCCCGATGTCTGGCACCTTCTTGAAATCAGTCAGAAAAATGGAGCCCATGCTTCCCAACAATAATGTCCTGTTTCCTATTTTTATAATAATAATCATAAAATAATTCTTACTTGATTTATGGACTATGAGCCCGTATAATGTATGAGGAACCCAAAGAAACAATCAAAGACCACTATATCTTGTGGTCTTTCTTACTTTTAGGAACAAGAAAGGAAGCCACTTATGGACATCATGATCCGCAAACGGGACGGGCATTTTGAACCCCTTTCCGTCGAAAAGACCAAGCGTATGATTGCTTTTGCCTGTCTGGGACTTGATTCATGCGATCCCATGGAGCTTGAAATGGATTCCAAGCTTCAGTTTGTCGATGGTATGACCACGAAACAGATTCAGCAGACCTTGATCCGCACGGCCATTGAAAAAGTCATTCCCTCCCGTCATGAAGGGGGCGGGGTACCCCTTCAGGAGATGAATCCGGATTGGCAGTTTGTGGCTGCCCGCCTGTTCCTCTTTGACCTCTATAAAGAGGCTGCCATCCAGCGCCGTTATAAGGCCTTTGGTTATGGGAATTTCTCCAATCTCATCCATATGCTGGTTGACAAGAAGAAATATGCTGATTTTTTTGTGACGGACTATACGGAAGATGAGCTCCAGGAATTGGGGGATTATATCAAACCGAAACGGGACTACCTTTTTAACTATGAAGGACTCAAACTCCTGGCAGACCGTTATCTTGTACGGGGATTTAACAAGGAAGTCTATGAACTGCCGCAGGAACGCTTTATGGCCATTGCCATGCATCTTGCTCTCGTTGAAGGGAAAAACAAGGTGGCCTACGCCAAGAAGTTCTATGACCTTATGAGCGAGCTCAAGATGACAACGGCAACGCCGACCCTTGCTAATGCTGGCACGCCGTTCCATCAGCTGTCCAGCTGTTTTGTGGCAGGTGTCGATGACAACCTTTGGTCCATTTATGATGTGAACAGCAAGTTCTCCCGTGTTTCCAAGCATGGAGGGGCCCTAGGCATCTATCTGGGAAAGGTTCGGGCCCTCAACAGTGATATCCGGGGATTCAAGAACTCTTCCGGAGGGGTCATTCCCTGGGTCCGGCTCTATAACGATACGGCTGTTGCCGTTGACCAGCTCGGTAAGCGCAAGGGCGGCGCGACGGTGACCCTTGATATTTGGCACAAGGATTTTTATGAATTTGTTGAACTGAGGACCAATAACGGCGATGATCGGCGCAAGGCCCATGATATCTTTCCCTCTATTTCCGTTCCGAACCTCTTCATGGAGCGCCTCATCAAACGCGAAAATTTTACCCTCTTTGATCCGCATGAAGTGAATACGGTCATGGGCTTTGCTCTGGAAGACTTCTACGATACGGAGGAAGATAAAGCCTTTACGGAGCATTACCTTGCTTGTGAAAAGGATTCCCGTCTCCATGGAATCAGCGTCCCCGCCCTTGAGATGATGAAAAAAATCATGAAAAGTGCCGTTGAAACGGGAACCCCTTTCATCTTTTTCCGGGATACGGTCAATGAAGCCAATCCCAATAAGCACGCGGGGATGATCTATGCTTCGAACCTGTGTCATGAAATCGCACAGAATGTGGGCTTTACGAACCTCAAAAAAGAAATCCTTGAGGACGATGGGACCATTACGACAGTGACAGCGCCAGGCGATATGGTCACCTGCAACTTGAATTCCATCAACCTTGGCAAGATTGATGAGGATTTCCTGGAAGAACAGATTGCCCTTCAGGTGCGCATGCTCGATAATGTCATTACCATCAACCAGACGCCGGTACCGGAGTCCCGGCTGACTTGTGACAAATACCGGGCCATTGGCCTTGGCACGAGCGGCTACCACCATTATCTTGTAAAGCACGGCCTGCGCTGGGAATCAAAAGAACACATAGCCGCGGCTGATGCCCTTTTTGAAAAGATTGCCTACTATGCCATCAAAGCGTCCATGGAACTTTCCAAAGAAAAGGGGGCTTATCCTGCCTTCAAGGGATCTGAATGGGATACGGGCAAATACTTTACCCGGCGCGGCTATACCAGTGAAAAATGGCAGCGTCTTGCTGCCGACGTCCACAAGTACGGTATGCGCAATGGGTATCTCCTTGCTGTGGCGCCAACCGGTTCAACGAGCAACATTGCCAATACAACGGCTGGCATCGATCCTATTTTCAAGAAATTCTTCATAGAGGAAAAACAAGGGTCCTTTACTCCGAAAACGGCACCGGACCTTAACCCAAAGACATTCTGGCTCTATAAGGAAGCTCATACCATTGACCAGCAGTGGTCCATTCGTGCCAATGCAGCCCGTCAGCGCCACATCGATCAGGCCCAATCCTTTAATCTTTATATCACGCCCCGCATGAAGGCCTCGGAAATACTGAACCTCTATATTGAAGCCTATAAACAGGGCATCAAGACCATTTACTATGTACGGAACCAGTCCCTTGAAATGGATGAATGCACGAGCTGTTCATCCTGACTGTGTGAGAAGGAGCGCAAGATGAAAAAGAAACTTATTTTTAATGAACATGGGCAGCGCGGGACCCAGGCCATGATTGGCGGTAATACGACAAACCTGCGCGAATGGAACCGAATCAAATATGATTGGGCCAATACACTTTACCGGACCATGCTCAATAACTTCTGGATTCCCGAAGAAATTTCCTTGAACGAAGATATCAAGCAGTTCCCGTACCTTACGGACAGCGAGCGCCGTGCCTTCGATAAGATTATTTCTTTCCTGAACTTCCTTGACAGCGTCCAGAGCGAAAACCTGCCAAACATAAGTCGTTATATCACGGCACCGGAAGTGGCGTCCCTCTTAAACATCCAGGCTTTTCAAGAGGAAATTCACGCGCAGAGTTATTCCTATATCCTTGATACGGTGACAAATCCCATTACACGGGATAAGATTTATGATGAATGGCGCACGGATTCGACGCTATTGGAACGGAATCGGTTTATTGCCGATGCGTATCAGCGCTTCAGCGATGATCCGAACGAAGGCAATTTCCTTCATACCATTGTGGCAAACTATATCCTTGAAGGCATTTATTTCTACTCAGGTTTTAGTTTCTTTTACACCTTGGCCCGCCAGGGGAAAATGACCGCAACGAGCACCATCTTCAAATATATCAACCGTGACGAAGTGACGCACCTCATTCTCTTCCAGAATATCCTCCGCGAACTGCGTCATGAACGGCCCGATCTTTTTACAAAGGAGCAGGATGCCCATATTGCCGACATGATCCGTCAGGGTGCGGAAAATGAAATCAAATGGGGCCAGTACATTACGGATGATAAGATTCTGGGGCTCAATAATGGCCTGATCGAAAAGTACATCAAGTATTTGGCCAATATCCGCCTTGAAGCCATTGGACTTGCGCCCCTTTACCCGGAAATCAGTCAGAATCCCATGGAATGGATTGAAAGCTTCTCCAATCTCAATGGAACGAAAACGGACTTTTTTGAAGCGAAAGTAACGAACTACACGAAAGCCGCCGCTTTTGACTTTGACGATTTGGTGTAGCATAACATAAAAGATCCCAACGAATGGTCTATGTGACGCGTTTGTTGGGATCTTTCATTTACAGGACTTTACAGGACGCCGCTTGCGTCGGTTTCCGTGAGGAGGCCGGCAGATAGGGGCAGGGCAAGTTTCAAGATCGCGGTCATGGGCTGGGAGCCTTGAAGACGCTCGATGCTTACGCGGCCAAGAAACGTATAGCTTTGGGTGCCGCCGTAGGCATCTTTTTTATTTTCACGAACAAAAAGAAGAATATAACCCGCTTTTCCCTTTTCCCTGCACAGCCTTTCATAACGCTGTCCCGTCTTTGAATGGGGTGTCGTCGTACTTTGGCTTTGCCAGTGAAAGGTCATCCGATCGATGGAATAGTCTTCATAACGTGTTGTCTCCGAAAAGTCGCGGTCTGATTAATTCAGGGTTACAAGAAAGACATCCGTTGGATGGGTGACAGCAAAACTCTTTTCTGGGGTCAGGAACTTGACGCCCTCGCGGATGGAACTGGGATGATCGTACCCAAGCGCGGCAAAGATTTGGTTTCTTGTGTAGTGACAATAGACTTCAAGGGCACAGGGATAAAGGACCCCGGGGGACTGGGGCAGGAAGGACAAGGCGTTTTCCTGCATCGTCAAAAAGGCCTCCAGTTCCTTGATAAAGGGATGCCAGTGGCTAAGGCTCAAGATGAGCGCTTCTGGGGAAATAATCCCAAGGGCTTCCAGATCCTTTGAAAGAAGAGTGTGGTACAGCATGGCCGCATATTCCCTATCAAGAATCGTTGTTGGCCGTTGAGGAGCTTTCATGTTTTCCTTGAGATAGGAAATCCAGTGCGGGGAATCCAGGGAAAGGAGCGCCGGATAAGCTCTCATGAGGACTTTTTCCTCAAGGCTTTCTTCCCGTTCTTCTATGAGGCCGGCCTTCATGAGCAGCCTTGTGTAGGTTCGCTTCCCATTATAAAAAAGGTGGGGATCGATGCCGGAAGCTTTGAAAAATTCCGCAAGTGTCGGTACGCTCCCTGTTATCTCGTAAAGTTCACGAATGGTTTCCAGATAGTAGGAAAGGCCTTTTAGCTGGTTGTTGATATTTTCAAGGATTCTTTGCTGGGCAACTTTTTCCAGCTGAATGCAGCAGCCCTTGGGTGCGTGGGGAAAGCCTAGCTGAACTTCACGGCGAATGGAGAGGTTCCTTGTCCCCATGAGGGCAAAAAGACGGGAAGCAAAGTCGTATTTTCGGTTTGCCTGAGCGACAAAATCAAGGACCGTAAGGCAGTCCTTGCCTTCAAAAAGGCGCAGGCCGCGTCCCAGCTGCTGTAAAAAAATGGTGAGACTGTTCGTGGGACGCAGGAAAAGTACCGTATTGACGGCGGGGATATCGACGCCTTCATTAAAGATGTCGACAACAAAAAGGAAGGTCAGCCTGCCGGAAGCTAGGTCAGCTGCTGCTTTCCGGCGCACTTCATCAGGTGTATCCCCCGATAGGGCAAGGGAAGGAATCCCCGCCTTGGTGAAGAAACGGGCCATGAATTCGGCATGCTGGATTCCAACGCAAAAACCGATGCCTTTTACATCCCGCAGATCACTGGTATACCGAGTGAGAGCCCTTAAGATGGCGTTGGCCCTGATCTCTGCCGTATGATCCCTAGCATAAAGATGGATAAGCTCATCTGTTTCATACTGCCCCTTTGACCAAGAAACGTGACTCAAGTCGATGGGGTCCTCTACGCCAAAATAATGGAAAGGAACCAAGAGACGTCTTTCAATCGCTTCAGAAAGACGGATTTCCGCTGCCATATGACCATCAAAATAAGAGAGGATGTCTTTCCCATCCATGCGTTCTGGCGTTGCCGTAAGGCCCAGAAGGATCCTTGGCTTGAAATAGGAGAGCAGTTTCTGGTAACTCGGTGCTGCTGCATGATGGAATTCGTCAACAATGATCATGTCATAGTAATGGGAATCAAGTTTTTCCCACAGACGCTGGTGCTGAAAGGTTTGAATGGAGATAAAAAGATGGTCCGCCCGTTTGGCCTTGAAGTTTCCTACGGAAAGTTCCCCAAAGCCTGGATCTTGGAGGACTTGACGAAAGGCGGAAAGGGATTGGGTGAGGATTTCCTCCCGGTGGGCCACAAAAAGGAGACGGGTTTCCTTGTTTCTATTTTTGGCAAAGCGAGCGTAATCAAAAGCTGCAATGGCGGTTTTTCCTGTACCCGTAGCGGCAACAACGAGATTGCGCGTGCGGTGATGGATTTGCCGCTCAGCCTGCAGGGCATCAAGGATCTGTTCCTGATACGGGTAGGGACGGATTCGGAAAGCATAGGAAAGGGCGGAACCTTCCTTTTTGCCCCGTCCCCGTTCAGCATCAATGGCGTCTTCAAGATGCGGACGGTCTTTTTCGCTAAAGTCCTGAAATTCATCACTATGCCAGTATGTATCAAAGGTCGTATGGATTTTTTCCATGACAAGGGGCATATCCTGCTGGGTGATCTTCATATTCCATTCAAGTCCATCGGCGATGGCTGCATGGGAGAGATTTGATGATCCGACATAAGCCGAGGAAAAGCCGCTGCTGCGGTAAAAAATATAGGCCTTGGCATGAAGACGCGTTTCCTTGACATTGTAGGAAATCCGGACCTCCGTATTGGGAAGAGCTGCCAGCTCGGCTACGGCCTTGGGATCGGTCGCACCCATATAGGTTGTCGTAAGGACGCGGAGCTTTCCTCCATGGCGGGTGAATTCCTGGAGATAGGGGCGGATCATAATATACCCTGAATATTTGATAAAGGAAACGAGCAGGTCGATGCGGTCCGCTGATTGGATTTCCCGCTGTAGTTCCGTTACAAGGGAAACGTCCTTTTTGCTGTTGGTAAAGAGCGTGGAATGGGAAAGCCCCGATAAAGGCCGCTCCAGAATGATTTCCTTGAGGGTATTCTGACGCCGTTTCAGCTGGGTGAGAAGAAAATCCTCACGGCTTACGGTGTGGCCTTCGCCTAAGGTTTCCATGCGTTTTGAAAGAAGCCGGATGAGGTCATTGACAAGATGAAGTTCCTTACTAAGGGCCGTACTTCCTTCTTCATCCTGATCGGCGATTTCCTTTAGGCAACAGTGAATGAGGCGGCCGGCATAATCAGATAGATAACGGGCCCCTTCCTGGGAATCGACCGTCTCCGTCTCCTTCCAAATCTGTTCTTCTTTGCTTGCCTCGTCAAGCACCTTCCCGAGTTCGTCTGAAATGACGCGCTCATAGATTCCATCAGGCAGCAGCGTAAGTTCCATAGGGCATCCTCCTTTATGCTTTCCAGTATAGCAGATCGCGTCCTTTCCTGCAGCTAAAAGAAAGAGGGGGAGCGTGGTAAATCCATTGCATGAATGACCGGCACCTGTTACAATAAATGCAGTATGTAGGACAGAAAAAGCAAAGGAGGCCTCGCTGTGTCCGTAATCATTGCAGAAGAACTGAGAGCTGGGTACATCCTCGGTGATCCAGATAATGACCAATATCTATATATGCCGGGCAGTGAGATTGGTGTGGACGATCCCATGTGTATTTTTGAGGACAAGGATTTTAAAACCGATGTTCACCTCAAGGAAGCTGTGGAGATTGCTAAGAAACTGACACTGAAACGGGTCCATCATCCCCTCATGGGTGATCGGTCCTATTGATGAATCGAAGTAGGAATGGAGCAAAACAATGGAAAAAGAAATTTTCAGCATTGATGTTGGGAGAGCGGCCATGCGCATGGCCATGTCTGAAACAAGGGACGATGAGGACCGCCTGAAAGCAAATTACGCCAAAGAAGGATTCCGTACGGCTGCCGTTAATTTTGGCGGTGAGTTTTTGCCAAGCGTCACAAAGATTGTGGAACGTGCCATGGTGGCGGCCGAACGGCAGCATATCGTCTCAGACAGTCACGTCGGGGCTGGAACTGTGGCAGGTGCTGCCCATGAAGCCCTAAGCCAGGTTATTGCCAAAGCCTCGGGCTTTAATGTCGGCGGCAAGGTGGGCATTGCCCGTTATGGGGAACACGTCTGCGTCGCCATCTTCATGAGTGTTGGCGTCCTGAACCTCAATGAAATGGCTGTTGGCCTTGCTCATCGGACCCTTGCCGGTGTGGACTGAACCGCAGTCTAAAAGATGGGCTGTTGCCGGAAGGCTCCCTTTGCCGCCCTGTTTTTCCTTTTACAATTTTGTTGACACACCCTACAAGATGTGGTAAAATGACAAAGTCGCTGATAAGTACGACATGGTGGCTATGGTGAAGCGGTTAACACACCGGATTGTGGCTCCGGCACGCGTGAGTTCGATCCTCACTAGCCACCCCACTTTTTTTGTGCTTATTGGGGCATAGCCAAGTCGGTAAGGCACGGGACTTTGACTCCCGCATGCGTTGGTTCGAGTCCAGCTGCCCCAGCCATTTGATTCACTAGCTCAGTTGGTAGAGCACCTGACTTTTAATCAGGGTGTCCCGGGTTCGAATCCCGGGTGGATCACCACTTCAACTGTAAGCTCCCTATCCTCAAAGAGGGTGGGGAGTTTTGATTTATGTACGACTTTTGCTGTCATGCGATAACGCGGAAAGGAACAACCATGGAAAAAGTTATCATCGAAAGCTTTACCCTTGACCATACAAAGGTCATTGCCCCCTATGTACGTCTCATTGGGGAAGAACAAGGGGAACACGGCGATATTGTCTCCAATTTTGATGTCCGCCTGGCCCAGCCAAACAAAGAAGAAATCCCTACAGGGGGCATGCATACCTTAGAGCATCTTTTGGCCCTTTATCTACGCTCTCGCATCAAAGGATATCTTGACTGCTCTCCCTTTGGCTGCCGCACGGGCTTCCATCTCCTGTGCTGGGGCCACCATGATCCCAGGGACGTGGCAAAAGCCCTCAAGGAAGCGTTGGAACTTATTGTCACGACAAAATGGGAAGACGTGCCGGGAACAAAGGAAAAGGAATGCGGCAACTATAAGGACCATTCTCTTTTTTGCGCTCAGGAATGGGCCAAACAAATCCTAAAAAAGGGAATCAGCAGTGATCCCTATGAACGTCGTTTGGTGTAAATGAAAAAGGAAAAGGACCTGTCGCTCAAAGCGATAGGTCCTTTTTTGGTGCGGATGACAGGACTTGAACCTGCACGTCGAAGACACTAGATCCTAAGTCTAGCGCGTCTGCCAATTCCGCCACATCCGCATAAAGATCCCCGCGTCAAGCCACACAGGGATATGAAAGATTATAATCTAAAATGACAAGAATTGCAAATGTTGATTTTGGGAAGGCGTGGAGAAGAGTTGTCTACAATTTGGAGGGTTTGTTATCAAATTGATAAATAAAAGATGTAGATTTTTATAAATTGTAAAACTTGGTACTTAATATTACTTTAACATCGTGATATAAAGGACAAAACTTTAAGTTATAAAATATTTACTATATAATATATTTGATGTAAGAATGATTCAATGAAAGATAAATCGTCATCATTCAAAAAATAAATCGCAGCACGATTCCTGAAAGAGATACGGTGAGCGTCGTAGGGGTTCATACCTTCCATAAGGATGAACTGTGCAGGACGGTAGGAGCCAGAATTGATTTTTCTGGCGGCTGTAGATTGCGAGGGCTTATGAATGAAAACAAAGAGCGTTGGATCAATATTGAAGAAGTCGCCGAATATATCGGTGTCAGTCCTGTGACGGTTCGCTACTGGCTGCGCAGTGGAAAGAACCTGCCTGGAAAAAGGGTGGGGCGGCAGTGGCGTTTCCGAATCAAGGATATTGATGAATGGATCAAATCAGGAAAAAGCAATTTCGATGATTGACCGATTTTTTCCTCTTTTTTCCATGGAAAAGAAGGCTCTGCCTGAAAAAGGGCAGGGTCTTTTTTGCGATGAAGACAATGTGTTTGTATCCTGCGGGTGGATCCTTATCTACTATGGATATCGCTATAATTAGAAAATACTAAATTTACATGTAATTCAAATTTTAGTACAATCTAAATCATCAAAGGATGAATAGAATGATAAGAAAAAGTAGATATGAAGAATCATAAGAAAGATGATTTCTTTTTGATGAGGACTTGGGATTCGGACACGATGACGGAAGGTGGGGACTGATTTCATCTTTTTATACGATTTGCTGGGCTGCGGAATACGCCATGAATAAGAGGTCAAAAGGATTGCCATCTGCTCATAAATGCGCGTCAGGCTTTTCTCAGGATGCCAAGGAAATCGAGATGCGTCTTCTTCTCAGTCACTCATGGATTTCATGTAAGGAGAGGCTGGCTATATCTCAAATTTAAAGAAAGTGGATATCCATTGAAGAACGTTCTGAATATCCTGATGTCAGTACCGTGACCAATCGCTCTTGGATCTGTTCGGAAAAGGATATTCCAGCTGTTCGGGTTGGCAGTCAGTGGCGCTTCAAGATCGAGGACGTCGATGAATGGACCCAATCAGGAAGAAGCAATTTCAGCGCCTGAACAAAGGCGTGTGCACATATTCCTCCGTCTACAGGATCGGAAGACTTTTTATGGAATCGGGTAAAAAATGAGGGACCCTGAGGCTGGTTCAGTAAGCATCATGAAGCTTAGGGGTCTCTTTTTTGTGCGAATAATAAAAACTATAAGGAAAAAGAAAATATATATTATCCTATATAATTTAGTATAATTTTATATAATTTAATATATTAGCGTTTTTTTTTTTTTTTTTT
>OMEI01000413.1_pt1 | contig 24747 bp, 17 predicted proteins | sample 1645381 | NCBI WGS metagenome assembly OMEI01 (sample SAMEA103958119, study PRJEB25191) | human gut metagenome | biome: human-associated habitat [ENVO:00009003]; feature: intestine environment [ENVO:2100002]; material: feces | place: Germany | collected 2013/2015 | reverse complement strand
TTGAAATCATCCAGGTCGTATACTTTAAACTGAAGCCGGCTAATGGTTTCACCGTTCATGCGTTGTAGTTGTCCCCTCATTTCTTTTAATAAAGCAGGCATGATATATTTACGGGCTGCGGTAATTCCGCCGCCGATGACGATCAGCCCGTCGATGAGCGTGATGGTCGTTGCCATCGCATCGCCGGCGATCTCGCCCATTTCGGCGAAGGCCTTGCGGGCGGCCTCGGCATCGCCTTCGCGTTTGCCGTCCGCAATGTCGCAGAGCTCCTTCGGCTCGAGCCCGTGGTTAGGATTGCCCGTCAGTTCTCCGTAGACACGTTTCACGGCGCGGATGGCAGCGCCGTCCTCGACGATGATATCCGGCATCTTCTTGTGCTTCAGGCAGAAGGTTTCGACGCACGAGTTGTCTCCGCGGTTGAGTTGGTTGTTCACTACGATGCCGACGCCGAGGCCTGTGCCGAAGGTGTAGCCCACCAGGTTCTTGTAGCGTTTCGGGCAGCCCAGGGCTTCGAGCTTGGCGTTTACTTCGGGAAGGGCGCCGCCCAATGCCTCGCCGTAGGCGAACAGGTCGCCGTCGTTGTTGATGAACACCGGGATGCCGAATTTGTATTCGAGGAAAGGCCCCAGCGCCACGCCTTCGCGGAACGAGGGGAAATTGGGCAGGTAACCGCCGATGATGCCGTTGGGATAATCGGCCGGGCCCGGGAATGCGAAGCTGATGGCGACGGGTTTCTCTTCCAGCTGGTCGATGACTGCCTGGAATCCTTCGACCATCGTAGCGAGGCATTTGTCGAGGTTGTCCGCGTTCGACGGCTTGGTGATAGGTTCGACGATGAATTTGTTGGCCTGCATGGCTCCGAACACGAGGTTCGTACCTCCGGCATCGAGAGTGATGACCACCCGGTTGTCGTATCTGTACATGGTTGCTATTTATTTGTTGGTTTCAGCATTTTGTCTGCGCAGGGATCGGCCGTGCGGTGCGCGTTGTTGCTGCGGCGCGAGCCCCTTCCCGATCCTGCGTTGCGCCCGGCTGAGGAACCCCGGCTCCCGGAATCCGGTTGCGGATAGGCCCGTGCTGACGGGCTGCCCCTGGGGGTCGGAGGTTCGGTTCACTGGTTGCATTCGGTACCGGTATTTAGCTCAGCAAAGATAGTAAAAATAACCGAACGATGCGGCCTGCGGTCTGAAAGTATGCATGTCAGGTGCGATTTTTTATGTTGCGGGCGCGAATATCCGGGCCTTTGTGCCTGCCGGCTGTTTTTCCGGCTGTTAACCTTGCTGTTTTCCGGGTGTTTTTATTACCTTTACGGCACGGTAGTGCCCGGCCCCGGGAAATTCGGTGTGAGTTTGCCGCGCGGCAGCCGGGCGCCGTATTCCGGAATCGCCCCCCCCCGGCTCGGAGAGGGCTACTGCCGGGTCGATGGTATCCTGTCCCTGCCGGATTGCCATGCCCCCGATCCGGACTGAGGAATTTCAGTTCCGTTTTTATATCTTTGTATCCCGAAATAACCAGTTCCGTTAACCCGAAAACATTACTATGAAAAGATTGCTGACCCTTGCCCTGTTCGCCGTGCTGATGCTCCCTGCCGTTGCGCAGGAGCTGACCGTGGCCACCTACAATATCCGTAACGCCAATAAGGGCGACGCCGAACGCGGCAACGGCTGGGAACGCCGCTGCCCCTGGGTATGCGGGCTGATCGAATTCCAGGGGTTCGATATTTTCGGCAGCCAGGAGGTGCTCGACGGGCAGTTGCACGATATGCTGGCGCAGCTTCCCGGCTATGCCTATCGGCGTGGGGCGCGATGACGGCAAGGCCAAAGGCGAATATTCCCCCATATTCTATAAAAAGGAGCGTTTCCGGTTGCTGGACGAAGGCCATTTCTGGCTCTCGGAAGTCACCGACCGTCCCAACAAGGGATGGGACGCCGCGCTGCCCCGCATCTGCACATGGGGGCATTTCCTGGACAGGCAGACCAGGCGCCGTTTCTGGTTCTTCAACCTGCATATGGATCACGTCGGTGTCCGGGCACGGGAGGAGAGCGCCAAACTGGTCGTTGCGAAGATCCGCGAAATGTGCGGCCCCAGGGAGTTCGTGATCCTCACGGGCGATTTCAACGTCGACCAGAACAACCCCATCTATACGACCTTCACCACCTCGGGGATACTGGCCGATTCGTATCAAACCGCGGCCAGGCGCTATGCCCCGAACGGGACGTTCAACAATTTCAACCCCACGCTGAAAACCGACAGCCGTATTGACCATATTTTCGTGTCGCCTTCGGTGCGTGTGCACGATTACGGGGTGCTGACGGACACCTACCGTTCGCAGACCACCCGCAGCGACGAGGAGATCAAGTCCGGAGCATTCCCCAAGGAGGTGTCGTTGCACAGCTATGAGGCGCGGACGCCGTCGGATCATTTCCCGGTCGTCGTGCGGCTCGAATTCTGAGGAGGTTGTTCCGGCAGGGACTGATTCAAATGTAACGATAAGATGAAAAATGTATTTTTTGCCGCATTCTTCGGTGCTGCGTGTTGCCTGTCGGGATGCCGTCAGGAGGCTGTGGCTCCCGTACCGGGGGAGCATTATGCGTTTGCCGAAGAGATGTTCCGCAAGGTGTGGGACATGTACCGGGTGCCGGAATACGGCCTGTTTTCGGAATATTACCCCAATAGCTACCGTCCCGATGTAAACTATTTTGACGACGGGGCGAAAAGCACGCAGGAGGTTTCCTTCCTGTGGCCCATGGACGGGGTGTTCACCTCGGCGGTCGCGCTGGCCGAAGTCGATCCGGTGAAATACGGCTGCTATGTCGATTCGATGGTGATGGCTGTCGAGCAGTATTACGACGACGGGCGCATGCCCGCCGGGTATCAGGCCTATCCTGTCAGGATGGGCAAGGTCGACCGTTATTACGACGACAACGGGCTGGTCGGACTGGCCTACGTCGCGGCCTACGGCGTAACCCGCAATCCCGCGCACCTGGAAAAAGCCAAGCAGGTGATGACCTTCATCCTGAGCGGCTGGCGCCCCGACCACGACGGCGCCGTGTCGTGGCTCGAAGGGGTAGAGAACCAGAAGCCGGGGTGCGCCAACGGTAAGGCGATGCTGCTGGCGCTCAACCTGTACGGGGCGACGGGAGACCCCTATTACCTGACTGCCGGGCGCCGTTTCTACGACTGGATGGAGGCCTACCTGCACGATCCGGAACTGGATATCGTCTGGAATTCCTGGCTCACGCAGCCCGAAGTGCGTCTGGACAAGGCGGTCTATTCCTATAATACGGGGTTGCTGTTGCAGGGTGCCGTCGCGTTGTATGGATATACCGGCGATCGGGTTTATCTGGATAATGCCCGCCGGCTGGCCGAAGGAGCCCGGAAATTCTATTTGCCGGAGACGGAGGACGGCGCGGCCGCGAACCGTGATTTGCCATGGTTCTATCTGGTGTTGTTGCGGGGTTACCAGGCTCTCTACGACCTCGACGGCGATCCGAAATACGTGGATATATTCATCCGCTGGATGGATTGGGCGCGTCGGAACGCACGGGATGCCGCCGGGCTGTTTTACAACGACTGGTCGGGGAAGAAAGACGAATCGGCCACACCCAAATGGCTGCTCGACGAGGCTTGCATCCCCGAGTATTTCGTCCGTGCGGCTTTGATCCGCAGGGAAGTCGTGCCGGCCGCCTTGCCCCGGTAGGATCGTTTCCGCATCGGGCGGGCGGCAATGTTCGGCGGGCTTCCCCGGCAGGAATGGGCGTGCCGGTGCGGGATGTGTGCGCTCCCGGGCGACAATCGCATGATAATTTTGCCCGGCCAGCATCTATAGACGAAATAAATGCTATTTTTGCCGCAAAATCCGACCTATGAATACGAAAGCCAAAGGTTACCTTCTGGGTGCTGTCGCCGCAGCTACTTACGGCATGAACCCGCTCTTTGCCCTCCCGCTCTACAAGGCGGGGATGGATCCCGATTCGGTATTGTTTTTCCGCTATCTTTTCGCCATCCCGCTGTTGGGCATCATGCTCAAGGCCCGCGGCCGGGATTTCAAGCTGCACCGCCGTGAGATCGTGCCGCTGGTACTCCTGGGATTGCTGGTCGCCCTTTCGTCCCTGTCCTTGTTCCTGAGCTACAATTACATGGATGCCGGCATCGCCTCGACGCTGCTGTTCGTATATCCTATTTTCGTTGCGTTGATCATGGCCTTCGGCTTCCGGGAGAAGCTCTCCCCGCAGACTGCATTGTGCATCTTGCTGGCATTGGCCGGTATCGGGCTGTTGTTCAAAGGCAGTGACGGTTCGACACTCAATATCACGGGGACGGTTCTGGTGATGGTTTCGGCTTTGTCCTATGCAATTTATATCGTCGGCGTGAACCGTCCGGTGCTGAAATCCGTTGCGACGCTCAAGGTGACATTCTACGTCCTGCTTTTCGGGTTGCTGCTTTACGTTGTCCGGCTGGATTTCGGCATGGCAGTCCATGTGCCCGATAAATGGTACCTGTGGGGGAACCTGCTTGCACTGGCCGTTTTCCCGACGGCGATCTCGTTTTTGTGTACAACCAGCGCCATCCAATACATCGGTTCGACACCGACGGCAATCCTCGGTGCCTTGGAACCTGTCACGGCGGTCTTCTTCGGGGTGATGATCTTCGGGGAGACCCTCACGCTGAGGATATGTTGCGGCATCCTGTTGATTATCATTGCCGTGAGCCTGATCGTTGCGGGAAATCGGGTAGCGGTTTACCTCGTGCGGTTCAGAAAACTTTTCCCGCGGCTTCCCCTGAAAAAGGCAGGCCGCAAAGGTTCCGACAGCCCTGACCGCCAGGATGGGGAATAGCCGGGGGAGGCCACCGGAGCCGTGCATATCCGAGATGCCGCTCCGGCATCTGGCCCTGCAAAGCAAAAGACCGATAACCATTGATTATCGGTCTTTTGCTTTGCCCCCCCCCTCAGGGGAAATGGCTTCGTTTTGTAATGTGTTTATAATTAAAGCATTGTGTGCTTTTGCCTTTCGTAGGTTATGCATAGGTTACAGCGTTTTGCCGTAGTTTGTCGCAATTTCAGTTTTTGAGTTACAGATGAGTTGTAATATTTCATCTCTATTTGGAATCTCAAGATTTTTATCTAAATTTAAGTAATTAATATGTAAAGTTGCAGCTTTTTATAAATTACAATTTTGATCTTAATAATGATATATCTTTACTAGTTGATTTGCAGGTAAGTTCTTCTAATACTTTCTTTTCTGTTTCGGGTGTCCAGTATATTTTTAATTTTTCTTTGGCTCGGGTTATGGCTGTATATATTATGTTATGTGTAATCAATTCTTCGATCTCATTCGTAATCACAATCTTAACTGAATTATACTCCAATCCTTGTGCTTTATGGATTGAAACGGCATAAGCTATCTGGAATGGGACAACGGTATCTGAAGATTCATCGTCATCATCTGTACTTTTAAGCCGATTCACATTGAATCTGATAATGGAATTTCCTGTATCGCTTATTCCGACTAGTTCGAAATCGAAATCATCAGCATCCAATTCGTTTATGGAGACATCAATTATTTCGATGTCAAATTGTATCACATCTTCGGATTTTTCAATCCGTACTATTCGACCTTTCAGATTATTGTAAATTAGTGGAGCAAATCGATTACTCTCATTGAATAAAATAGGATCTCCGACTTTATAGATTTGTACACCCCATTGTATGGGGGGATGATTATTACAACTCTGCAAAAAACGATTGATATTGTTTATTCCATATAAGCCATCATAGTTTAAGCATAGGATAATTTCATCCTCCTCCGATTGTTCGAAAATGGATTCATTCAATGTAGTAGAATAGTCATTTCTAGTAATATGCTCTAAAATATCCGCTTCTATATTCCTGATTTTACTCCAAAGAGCCAATAAATTTTGATTCTTACTTCGATATGGTTGCTCTAAAACTGAAATTGCCGATTGGGGTACAACTGCCTTTGCGACACCAAACCAATTTCCAAAGAGAATCGATTCGATCTGGAAAATATCGCCAACTAAAATCAATAATTTGAATGTTGCAGCATTTAATACATCAAGCATGTCTTTATTGCTGACCGTGCTACATTCATCAATAAATAATAAGTCACACGTTGTATCACGATTTCCGTAGCTAAGAAATTTGGTGATGGTTTTATAAGTACAATTTGCGGCATTGACTTTTCTTTTTAGATTGTCGACTGCCGGGTTTGTATTTGCTAAATAGATTTTCTTCTTATCGTTGAAAAAATTTGATATATGATTAATCATGGTAGATTTTCCCGTTCCGGCCGATCCGTATATTAGGGCAACTTTGGAACTCGTAAACATTATTTTTAAAGCCTTTTTTTTCTCGTCACAATCGATCAGATAAGTTGATGAACGTAACCATGCATCAACTGAATTTGTATAGTTATCGATTCCTTTAGTGGAAAGTTCTTTGATGTGCCGAATTATGTTGATCGTATCTTCTTCATATCCTTTTATATAAATATGTCCGAGGTATTTCTGAACTAGTCGATGTTCATGTTTAGGAAGATATAAGCTATCGTTATATTTTTGTATTAGTTCATCTATATGTTCAAAATAAACTACGTCTTTTTCTGTTGTATATAACTGTCCTTTTATTTCGATATTATTCCGAATGAATCGAGCAAATAATTCATGCTCCCGATCGGTGTTGTCAATACATTGAAATAGGTCGGAGAGTTTTGGATTATGGTTGATCAGAGATGTGTTAAACGGAATTTTATCAAATGGGATGCAGCCGTATTGAAGATGTAATCCAGACAATAAGTTGCAGCGTTCGGCATTATATTGTTGTTTTATAATTTTGTTGTTCAATCTGTAAAGTAGATATCTTATAATGTTATATCCTGATTGTTTAGATTCCGATAATTCACGACAACGATCCAGTATTTGCAGGAAATGTCGACTTTTAGCAGTATGAGCGATTTGAACTTTTACTGATTGATAATAATCAATGGGGGAATCTATGAATTCAATCAGGTTTAATCCTGTTTGTCTTAAAAATTTCATTATTTCTGATATTTCATTAGTTCCGCCCAATTTTGGATGAGATCCGAAAATATCAGCAAAATTATTTAATTCACAAGGTCTGATTGAGACTTCCCATTCATCAATAATCTGGATAGGCATCTTTTTACCAAGAATCCGTATATTGCTATTGCTTATTTGAAGTTTTACAGCATAATTAGTCAATATATCGCATTTAGTAAATGCAATGAGTCGGTCAAACTTACTTGTCCTGTCACTAGCTAGCGTAAAGGTAACTTCATAGTATATTTGCCCATTGACAAAGAATGGTCTGGTTTTCTGTATATAATATCTATCCTTATAAGGATCAGTGGTTCTTAGGTAGGGAGGTTGTTGCAGTTGATCGGCTATTTTTTCATAATACTCTTTTAGAACCGTATCTGTATTAAGTGGAAATTCCTCGATATTCTCGAGAACCTTCAAGTTGTGGATTGATCCCACATAGGATTTTATTTTTAATAAATACTCATAATATTTGAGCATTAACCGTTCGGAATTCTCTGGAGCGAGTGTGTAATGCGATGCTGTAATTTGTAAAAGTTTGTGAAATTTAGAGAGAAAATTTAAATTTCCTCTCGTATGTATAAATTGATTTGCTCTTTTTATATTATCATAGGTTATATCAATGTCATGCCCATTACTGAACGCTTTTAAAGCTATGTGTTCAACAAAGTTTCGAAGCTGAGATAATATATTCTGTGACAAGAATCCCCGATCACTATTATGAAATGTTTTTATATTAGCACAAATTACATTATTGATATTCATAATGTACGTGTCAACTTTTTCCATAACAGAGATCTTTGAAATTAAACTTAAAAGTTACTAAATATACAAATAATATAGGGAAATAGCCGTTGTAATATTAAATATTATCCCCCAAAGTAAATTTTAAGTATTGCTGTTAATACAGTGATACTCCGGCTGAAGCAAATTGTTTTGCGTGTAAGTCTTTTGAGATGGGTGCGTAGAGTTAGATTATGACGCTCGATGTGATTAGTTCCATAGAGCGATGTGCGATGAATGGATTTGTCAATTAAAGATTTGTAGTTGCGTAACCGATCCGTGTATATGCGTTTCGCTTCAGCTATATGGAGGGTTTCGGTTACAACGCTTAAAGTGGAGTTGGTTCTTGCTCCGATATTGAAACTCACAACCTCTTTGGATTTGCGATCCAGCGCATAGGCGATCCATATGTGATTTTGTTTCCGCTTGATAAAACTCTTTATCTCGTCTACTTCATAGATGCGGTGCTTCACAATAGGGGGATGTGAAATTCGCTTTCCAATGTGTATTATGCGTTTGAGAAGGGTGGTGGCAGAAATCTGTAAAATCCGTGCTGTACTTCGGATGCCTGTACCTTCTTTGGTGTAAAGAATTATTTTCTCGTTCAATTCGGGTGAATAAGCATTGTACGTATATTCTTCCTGTTATTTCCTATGACAGTATTTACATTGATACCTTTGAGTGCCGTTGGCTTGTCGCCCGTCTTTTTTACACTCGTGTCCGCAAAATCTGCAAATCATTAGCCCCTAATCTGTAACATGAAGCCCGGTTAACCCGGACATAAAATCATTTAGCTCAGTTTTCGGGGTGCAAAAATAATAAAGACGACCCGAAGATCGTCTTTATTTCTGTGTATTTTTGGGACTTAGTAATGATTTTCAGTTTGTTATGGGCTTAGCCCCTAAACTGTTACATTACCCAAAAACAAAAAGACCGATAATCATTGATTATCAGTCTTTTGCTTTGTACCCCCTCAGGGGCTCGAACCCTGGACCCCAACATTAAGAGTGTCGTGCTCTACCAACTGAGCTAAAGAGGCATCAATCCTTTGGGATTGCGAGTGCAAAATTAGTGATATTTTTTATTATTGCAAAAAAATCCTGAAAAAAATCGGGATTTTTTTTGCAATAAAAGCTTTTCACGTTATCGCAGAGCCACTTTGGGTTTATTGCATGTCCAGTTTGTCGCTGTTCCATTCCCCCGCAGCATCGGGATAGATGAACGGCCGCGAGTCGCCGGACTTCTTCATGTCCAGGTAACTTTCGTAGAGGTTGATGCCGTTGGACGATTGCGTGGCCAGCGAAAAGGCGATTACCGACGGATGCCGTTTCGAGGCATGGTAGCTGTCCGCCGTACGTTCGACATATGCCCCCTGCCATTCCGGGGCGTTCGACGGATTGCCGCCGATCCGCCGCGATTCACCGCTGCTGCGGGTGTCGATCGGCGCCTGTACGATCACGTACATTCCCAGTGTGTCGCAGGTGCCATACAGCGTCGGGGACACCGGGCCCGGGAGGAGTTTAAGCGTGTTGTACCCTTGCCCGCGTAAAGCTGCGATTTCGTCTGCCGAGACATGGGCGGGAACTTCGCGCGTGCGGAGCGTGACGGGTGTGCCGTTCACCGCCAGCTGTCCGTTTTGCACCTCTACGGTGCGGAACCCCAGCGGGACTTCGATATATTCCATGTAGCGGCCTTCGTGCTGGGTTTTGACCCGCAAGGTGAAGCGTGTGGTCTTTTCCGGGCTCCAGAGCAGGCTGTCCGGAATACGTGCCAGGAACCGCAGGGTGTCCTCGCCGCGCATGTTGAGTTTGATGTCCTTGTATCCTGTTGCCGAGGTTTTACCGGCGGGGGATAGCAATTCGTAGTGGACGCGCGACGTGCGCGGGTTGAGGGCTTCGCTCTTGACGACCAGTCCGACTTCGGCCATGACGTTGTCCCCCTCTTCCGTGCTGCGCCATGTCTTGGTGAGTATGTCGCGTACGCGCAATGTCGGCTGGCTCATGACCCATGCCTCTCCGATGGCCGGTGCGGCATCATTTTTCCAGCTTTCGAGCCTTGCGACCTTCGACGGGGAACTGAGAATGACCTCCAGTGTGTTACGCCCCTCTTTGGCATGGCGCGTGAGGTTGAATTCGGCCGGGGCATTGCAGTCGCTGTTGTAGGCTACCGTCCCGCCGTTTATGCGGATCTCGTAGTCGGCCGACGCCCATCCGATCCGGAGCAGCACCTGCCGGTTGGCCCAGGCGAACGGTACGGTGAAATCCGTCGTGAAACTGTTGCCCTTTTGCGTCCATTCGGTCAGGCGCGTGAAATATTTGTTGTCGCTGCCGTCGGCCTCCGCAGCTTCCCGGGCGGTGGGGTAGACGAGCAATTCGCCGCGCATCGGTTCGCGGCCGTAGGTCGGAATATACTCCTGTGCCGCCAGCGTGCAGCACGAAAAAAGTGCTATGATCGAAAGAATACTCCTCATAGGGTTGTTTTTTGTGAACATTCCCTTGCGCCCGGCCAAACGAGTTGCCCTTGCGGCCCGGCATATCGAAAATGTTCGTATATTTGTGCACGTAAAGATAGTAAATTTTCCGGAACTTAGATGCCTGCGCTTCCCAAACTCAATTTTCCTGCCATCCGGCTGCGTGCCCGCCGCCGCGAGGGACAGGTCGAGGTGTGGGATGCCCTGCGGGGTATTTACCTCGTACTGACTCCCGAGGAGTGGGTGCGGCGCCACCTGATCGCTTACCTCGTTTCGCACTGCGGGGTGCTGCCCAAGCGCGTCGTACAGGAGTATGCCGTACCGGTCAACGGGCAGCCGCAGCTGGCCGAATGCAAGGCGCCGGAAATCCGGATCGACGAGCGTACCCTGGCGCAGGCCGTGCGTTACAATTCGGTGCTGGGGGCGCGGTTCGTGATCCTGACCAACGGCCTGCGGCACTACTGCTGCGAGTACCGCGACGGCAAGTACGTCCAGTTGTCGGGGTTCCCCGATTTCTCGGCCCTATAAATTCTTGAAATTCGAATCGATGTAGTGCTGGAAACTCTCCTTGTAGTTTTCACCGATGGGGACGTATTCCGTATCGCTCAGGAACACGCGGCCGCGGACATAGCCTTTGATGCAACGCAGGTTGACGATGTAGGAACGATGCACGCGCATGAACATATCCGACGGGAGTGCCGCCTCCATGTTCTTGAGCCGGAAAAGCGTGGTGATCGTCGTGCCGTCGGCAAGGTGCATCCGCACGTACTCCCCTTCGCTTTCCAGGTACACGATGTCGCTGATCTTGACCAGCGAAACCTTGTAATCCGCTTTCACGGAGATGTATTCCTTGTCTTTGGGCAGGGCTTCGGGGGTAGCCTCGGGTACTCCCGCACGCTGGTTGTGGCGCAGTTCGTAGAGCGAATTGGCTTTCCCCGCCGAGCGGCTGAAGTCGGCAAAACTGAAGGGTTTGAGCAGGTAATCCACGGCGTCGAGCTTGAACCCTTCGACGGCATATTCCGAGTAGGCCGTCGTGAAAATCACCATCGGCCTGTCGACCAGCGAACGGACGAATTCCACGCCGCTCAGGTCGGGCATGTTGATGTCGACGAATATCAGGTCTACATGCTGCGCGGCCAGAAACTGCTGGGCTTCGAGCGCGTTGTTGCACGTAGCGGCGAGTTCCAGGTACGGGATTTTCTCGATGTAGCCTTTCAGCTGGCGCAGGGCCAGCGGCTCATCGTCTATGGCGATACATTTAAGCATGGAGGGTAGGTATTACGAGTTTTACGGTATAGGTCTCATTGGTTTCCCCGATGTCGAGCGAATAGTTTTTCGGGCCGTAGATCAGCGAGAGGCGTTTTCGGACGTTCTCCAGCCCGATCCCGGCATTGTGCTTCTCCGCCTGCGGGGTGTGGAGGCTGTTGCTGATGGTGCTGACGACCTTGCCGTCGGTGTAGTCGATTCGCATGTGGATGAACGACGGTTTGCTGTAACTCACGCCGTGCTTGAAGGCGTTTTCCACGAATACGATCAGCAACAGCGGCGGGATGGAAACCTGGGGCGGCAGGTCGTGCGGGTATTCCACGCGAATGTCCACGGCGTCTGTGTAGCGGATGCGCATCAGCCCGATGTAATTCTGTACGAACTGGATGTCCCTGTTCAGGGAGATGATCTCGCGCCCCGATTCATAGAGCACATAGCGCATCATCTTCGACAGCTCGATCACGGCATTTTTGGCATATTCGGTGTCGATGTCTATCAGGGCGTGGATGTTGTTGAGCGTGTTCATGAAGAAATGGGGATTTATCTGGTATTTCAGATAGTCCATTTCGGCTTCCAGGTTCTGGCGTTTGAGTTCTTCCATCTGCTGCTCGTCGCGCATCGACTGGTAAATGAGCTTGATACCCGTGTTGGCCCCCGTCATAAAGAATCCCAGCACGACGTTCCAATACATCTCCAGGTTCGAGAACGAGGCTTTCCGGTAGGCGTCGAACGCCTCGGGGTCGCCGTGGGGGAGGAAGTGGTCGGTGAGGTGCTCTTCGTAAACGTCCACCAGCCAGAATACGGCTATGATGAGCGCCAGGTCGCAGAGCAGGTAGGTCTTGTACTTGCGGCGCAGCATGAGCCGCGGGGCGAGGACGGAGTTATGGATGATGAAGATGATGAAGTAGGGGGCTATCTGCCGCCATGCGATGAGCACGTTCTCGAAACTGATGTGCAGTTCCGACATCATCTGCGAATTGAGCACCGGCACCAGGATGATGGCTGCCCACACCATCACGTAGAGCAGGTTTTCTCCGACGGTTTGCTTGCGGGTCATTTTCATGCCGTAAAGATAATAAAAAAAAGTTACCCGGTGCTCCCGGGTAACTTTCGTAAAAAAGCAGGTAACCGAACTATTAGTGACGCCTCATTGTTGGAATGGATTCAGTGACTATGAAGAATTTGGGATAGAGAATCCAAGTGGTTACCTGCTGAGCCTTTATGTGTATGTTTTTTTATTTGTTCAGTAGCGACGGACTGTATAAATAACGTTTGATACTCCGTTTTGGTGTCTTTTCGAACTCCGTCGGATAAATTATTATTTCCGACACCCGTTCGTATGCCGCCAGGAGCGAGTTCAGTTCCGTGAGGTTGTTCTGCATGATCTGCGGCAGGTCGTTCTTGTCCACGCCTTCCGCCTCGGCCTGTTCGTAGTCGGGGACGACCATCGCCTTGAGCTTGCCGTTGCCCGAGTCGAGTATCAGGGATTCGAGTACGAGGTACATGTTGTTGAGCTTGTCCTCGATCTCCTCGGGATAGATGTTCTGCCCGCTTCCGGAGAGGATCATCGTCTTCGAGCGTCCGCGGATGTAGAGCGTTCCGTCCGGATCCATCGTGCCCATGTCGCCCGTGTGGAGCCAGCCGTCGGGTTCGAGTACCTTCTCCGTATCTTTTTCGTTCTTGTAGTAGCCTTTCATCACATGCTCGCCGCGCACGATGATTTCGCCGGCCACATGCTCCGGGTCGGGCGAGTCGATCCTGACGTCGAGCAGCCCTTTCAGGTAGCGGCCGCAGGAACCCGCCTTGAATTCGTTGTCGGGCGTGAAACTGATGAGCGGCGCGCATTCGGTCATGCCGTAACCGATGGTGATCGGGAATTTGATCTTCATCAGGAACGATTCGGTCTCCTGATTCATCGGGGCGCCGCCGACGATGAATATGTCGACGTTGCCGCCGAAGGCATCCAGCAGTTTTTTCCGGATCACCGAGTAGATGGCCGTGTTGAGCAGCGGGATCTTGACGGCGATCGACATGGGGCCTTTTTCGAGCATCGGCATCACCTGCTTGCGGTAGACCTTTTCGAGGATCATCGGTACGCAGCAGATGATCGTCGGCTTGACCACGGACATGGCTTCCAGCAGGATCTTGGGCGACGGGATTTTACCCAGCAGGGTGATGTGCCCGCCGACGGCCAGCGGCGAAAGGAAATCGAACGCGCAGCCGTAGGCGTGGGCCAGCGGCAGGAACGACAGCGTACGCCCGCCCTTGCGGAAATAATAACTGCCGGTCTGCGTGTTGACCATGCCGCGCGCGAAAAGGACGTTGCCCGTGAGGTTGTTCACCGTGAGCATCACGCCCTTCGAATAACCCGTGGTTCCCGACGTATAGTTGAGCAGGATGACCTCGTCGTTGGGTATTTCGGGGTATTTTATGTCGTTTACGCTGAACCCGCGCGGATATTTCGAACGGTAGTTTTTCAGGATGTCGCGCTGGAACTTGGTGAGCGCCTTGCCGTCGCGTTCGTAGATGGCGTGGAAATCGGTGAGTGAGAATACGGCTTCGATCTGGCGTATCTGGTCTTCTTCGATGACGTCCCAGAAATTGTCGCCCAGGAAGAGCAGCTTGCTCTCCGAATGGTTGATGATGTGGATGATGTCGGCCGGGGCGAAGTCCTGCAATATCGGGACGATTACGGCGCCGTAGGAGATCGTGGCTATGTAGGTGATGCACCACCGGGGATTGTTGCGTCCGATCAGCGCTATTTTGTCACCTTTCTTCACGCCGGCCTTTTTGAACAGGAGGTGCAGCTTGGCGATCTCCTTGGCCATCTCGTAATACGAGAATGTTTCGCCCTTGAAATAGTCGGTCAGTGCCGGCATTTCCCGGTTCTCGCGAAAACTCGTCTCGTATATTTTTATCAGGTTTTCCTCTAACATGATTGCGTCCTAATGTCCGGTGCAAAGATAGACAAAAAAACGATTTTCCAGCAGGGTGCCTGCATTTTTTATCCTATTGTGCTTACTTTTTGCTCCAAAAAGTCCTGTGGGGCAGCTTCCGGAGCCTTATTTGTTTGCTCCCTTGTCCTTGGCTTCTTCCGGGTCGACTTTTACATGCCGGGGTTTCCAGATGTATATCTTCGATTCGGTGCCGGCCTTCAGCCGCTCGATGTTCTTGCGGTGGGTGTAAATCAGCAGGATGGCGATGATGAACGAAAAAACCACGAACGGCACCAGGTGGTTGACCTTCGGCGATATGAGCGTAAAGATCGGAAAGGAACAGCCTGCGACCATCGAGGCCAGCGACACGTAGTGGGTGACCATCAGTACCAGGAACCATACGCCGAAGCAGAGCAGTACGAGCGGGGCGTTGACGCCCATGATGGCCCCGACGAGCGTCGCTACGCCCTTGCCGCCCCGGAAATTGGCGAAGATCGGGAAGATGTGTCCCACCACGGCGGCGAACACGGCGATGAAACGCAGGATGTAGAACCAGTTTTCATTGGCCCCGTCGGCGAATACGCTGTCGTATTTCATCAGGTCGATGATCGTCACCGCCACAAACCCCTTCAGAAAATCGAGCCCGAATACGGGCAGTGCGGCGCGCCTGCCCAACACGCGCAGCATGTTGGTCGTACCGGCATTCTTGCTGCCGTATTCGCGGATGTCGATGCCGTAATATTTCTTGCCGATCCACACGGCGCTCGGAATCGAGCCCAGCAGATAGGCGATGATAATCATGGTGGTAGCGGTGTAATATGTGAGGATCATAACGGTTTTCCAAGGGTTTGTGTAATGCAAATATAATTAAAAAATCCGGAAACGGAAGCCCTGCGTGAAAAATCCGCGCCGTTCTGCTGGCGGATTCGGGGGAATATCGTATCTTTGCATACTTTAAATGTATAACAGGGTATGAATACGAAAGCATTACTGGAACCTATGGGCTCGTGGGCGTGGTGGCGCTCGTGGTTTCTGATCTTTTTCGGGTGTTCGGTCATGGGTGCCGGCTTCGTGCTGTTTGTGAACCCTTACAATTTCGTACCGGGGGGCGTGTACGGTATGGGTATCGTGCTGCACAATATTTTTCCGTCGATCCAGGTGGGTACGTTCGGCTATATGTTCGACGTGCCGCTGATGCTCGTTGCGATGCTGGTTTTCGGCGGGCAGTTCGGAACGCGTACGGTGCTGGCCGCGCTCTATACGCCCGGCTTTATGAACGTGCTCACACGGCTGGTCTACCCCGACGCCGCGGCGGTCGAGAGCCTCGACCCGTCGCTGTTGCTGGGCGGGCGGCTCGACCTGTCGAACGACTTGCTGCTGACGTGCGTCATCGGCGCCGTCGTCATCGGCGTGGGGCAGGGCATCGTCGTGCGCCAGCAGGCGACCACGGGCGGCACCGACATCGTGGCGATGCTGTTGCAGAAATTCGCGGGCATCAAGTTCTCGTCGGGCATCTTCCTGGCCGACGGTTTCGTCGTGCTGTCCGGCCTGGCCGTCATCGGCTTCGGGCTGGGGACGGGCGAAGCCGCTTCGAACGGCTGGATGCTGACGCTCTATTCGCTCATCACGATTTATATCACCTCGCGTGTGATCGCCTACCTGCTCAACGGTGCGTCGTACGACAAGCTGCTCTTCATCATCAGCGACCACCATCAGGCGCTCAAACGCTTCATCATCGAAGACCTCGACCGCAGTGCGACCTACATCAAGTCGAAGGGGATGTATACGGACGCTTCGCGGGACATGATCTTTCTGGTCGTGAGCCGCAAGGAGGTGCACCTCGTGCAACATAAGATCAAAGAGATCGACCCGGCGGCGTTCGTGGTCGTGACCGATGCCTACGAGACGTTCGGCGAAGGGTTCAAACAGTTCCCCGACAAGAACGAGATACATGCGGAATAACGGAAATTTGGAACGTGGAATTTAAACTCAATACGAATACATTGCGCCCCCTGTCGGGCGCCGGACGCAAACTTTTCGTCGAAACCTACGGCTGCCAGATGAATGTCGGCGACACGGAGGTCGTGGTCGCCCTGATGCAGCGGGAGGGATACGTGTACACCGAGGATATCGGTCAGGCCGATGTCATCCTGATCAACACCTGCTCGATCCGCGACAATGCCGAGCAGCGTATCTGGGGGCGCCTGGCCGAGATGAAACGCTACCGCCGGGCCAAACCGGGGCTCGTCGTGGGCATCATCGGCTGCATGGCCGAACGCCTCAAGGAGAAATTGGTCGAGGGCCCTTACGGCGTCGACGTCGTGGCCGGGCCGGATGCCTACCGCGACCTGTCGCGCCTGGTGCGCGAGGCCGAAGCGGGCGGCAAGGGCGTGAACGTCCTGCTCTCCACGGAGGAGACCTATGCCGAGATCGCCCCCGTGCGGCTCGACCGCAACGGCGTGAGCGCCTATGTGGCCATCATGCGCGGATGCAATAATTTCTGTTCCTACTGCGTGGTGCCCTATACCCGCGGCCGCGAACGGAGCCGCGACCCGCAAACGATCGTCGCGGAGGCCCGCTCGCTCTTCGAGAACGGATACCGCGAAGTGACGTTGCTGGGGCAGAACGTCAATTCGTACAAGGCCGGCGAGGTGGACTTCCCCGAACTGATGCGCCTCGTGGCGTCGGTTTCGCCGTCGCTGCGCGTGCGCTTCGCCACGTCGCACCCCAAGGACATGAGCGACCGCCTGCTGGAGGTCATGGCCTCGATGCCCAACATCTGCCGCTCGATCCACCTGCCCGCACAATCGGGCGCCTCGTCTATGCTCGGGCGTATGAACCGCAAGTACACCCGCGAATGGTATCTCGGCCGTATCGCCGCCATCCGCCGTTACCTGCCCGATTGCGCCATCACGACCGACCTGATCGCCGGCTTCTCGGGCGAGACCGAGCAGGAACACGAAGCGACGCTTTCGCTCATGCGCGAGGTGGGGTACGAGTTCGCCTACATGTTCAAATACTCGGAGCGTCCCGGGACTTTCGCGCACGAGCACCTGCCGGACGACGTGCCCGACGAGGTGAAGTCGCGGCGGCTTTCGGAGATCATCGCCCTGCAAAACGAACTGGGGCATGCGAGCAACCTGCGCGACGTGGGGCGCGAGTTCGAAGTGCTGGTCGAGGGGCGTTCGAAGCGCGACGAAAAGCAGCTCTCGGGCCGCACGTCGCAGAACAAGGTCGTGGTCTTCGACCGCGGCCGGCACGACGTCGGCGACTATGTGCGTGTGCGTATTACGGGGTGCACCCCGGCGACGCTGTTCGGAGAAGAAATCATTTAAGGATATAATAAACTGAAACGTAAGATGCGATTTGACGAACTTGACCTGGAGGATGAGATCCTCGACGGACTTGACGATATGAATTTTCAGGAGATGACTCCTGTCCAGGAACACACCATCCCGGTGATCCTGGAGGGCCGCGACATCATCGGTTGCGCCCAGACCGGAACCGGCAAGACGGCGGCCTATACGCTGCCGCTGCTCAACAGGCTGTTGATCGAAGGGAACGAAGACAATGTGATAAAATCGGTGATCATCGTGCCGACGCGCGAACTGGCGCAGCAGATCGACCAGCAGTTCCAGGGATTTTCGTACTACCTGCCCGTGTCGACCACGGTCGTATACGGCGGTGGCGACGGCAAGGGCTGGGATGTGCAGAAGCGCGGTATGCTGATGGGTTCGGACGTGGTGATCGCCACCCCCGGGCGCATGATCTCGCACATCCAGAACAGCGGCATCGACCTTTCGCACGTCGAGTGCCTGATCCTCGACGAGGCCGACCGTATGCTCGACATGGGTTTCAGCGAGGACATCATGAAGATCGTCTCCTATATGCCCAAGGATCGGCAGACGATCATGTTCTCGGCGACGCTGCCCCCGAAGATACGTGAGATGGCCAGGACGATCCTGCGCAATCCCGCCGAGGTGAACATCGCCATTTCGAAACCCAACGAGGCGATCGACCAGTCGGCCTATGTCTGCTACGAGAACCAGAAGCTGGGCATCATCCGCGAGATGTTCGCCGAGCCGACCGATTCGAAGACGATCATCTTCTCGTCGTCGAAGCTCAAGGTCAAGGAGCTGGCGCACACGCTCAAGCGCATGAAACTCAATGTGGCCGCCATGCATTCCGACCTGGAACAGGCGCAGCGCGAGGAGGTGATGCTCGACTTCAAGAACAACAAGGTGTCGATCCTGGTGGCTACGGATATCGTGGCGCGCGGCATCGACATCGAGGATATCGGGCTGGTCATCAATTACGATGTGCCGCACGACCCCGAGGATTATATCCACCGTATCGGCCGTACGGCGCGCGCCGCGGCTACGGGCAGCGCCGTGACGTTCGTCAGCGAGGACGAGCAGGGCAAGTTCCATGCGATCGAGAAGTTCATCGAGAGGGATATCCGCAAGGCCGAATTGCCGGCCAGCGTGGGCGCGGGCCCCGTATACAATCCTGCCGTCAATAACGGCCGTGGGCGCGGTGGCCGTGGCGGAGGCCGTGGCCGCGGCGGTTCGAACGGCGGAAGCCGTGGGCGCGGACGCGCAGACAAGGGCGAACGCGCAGGGCGCGAACGCCGCAACGACCGGGAACGGGGTGCGGCGGCTGCCGAAAATCCCGGGATCGCAGTCCCTCAGGCGGCACCTGCCGATAACGACCACGCCTCCGGGCGCGGCGAAGGCAATCGTGGGACGCGTGACCGCAAACACCGCCATCGCGGGGGCAGGAACCGTCGCCGCGGCGATAAGCCTCAGGGCGGCGAAACCCCGCAGCCGGGCGGTAGCGTGCCCCGGGAGTAGTCCGTGCGGGATACACAGGGAGAGACGGCACGCTGGTTGCCGGGCTGAAGGTTTCCCTAACCGGCAGCAGCCGTAAATACCCCTGCATGGGTAAAATGCAAGGCCGGGCTTTCTGAAAGCCCGGCCTTGCCGTTATTGTCCGGCGGTTTTTTCGCCTGCCGTTTTCAGGCATCGGCCTGCCGTGGCCGGCGGTGGGGTGCGAACCGGTTTGCCGGAGCGGGCTGCGCGGATTGCCTGCGCGGAATTCCGCCGGTCATTTACGCGGATCCCACGAAGGATGCGCCGGGTCTTCGGCCCTGAGGGCCTCTTCGAGCGAGATGCCCAGCGCCTCGGCCACTCCCTTGCCGTATGCCGGGTCGGCATAGTAGCAGTGGCGCGTGTGGCGCTGCTTGATGAACAGCTCGGCATCGCCCATGGCGCGCGCCGTATTCTCGCAGGTGGCTTTCTGGTCTTCTGCCGACATCACGCGCCACAGCAGGCCGGGCTGCGTGAAATAGTCGCTGTCCAGTTCGCGCTCGTCGTAGTTGTAAACGTCGCCGTTCACGGCCAGGGGCGGCTCTTTGAGGGCGGGGGTGTCCTGCCATTCGCCGTAGCTGTTGGGTTCGTAACCCTTTGCCGATCCGTAGTTGCCGTCGGTGCGCATCTGCCCGTCGCGGTGGAAGGCGTGGATCGGGCAGCGGGGCCTGTTCACGGGGATTTCCGTGTGGTTCACGCCCAGGCGGTAGCGCTGTGCGTCGCCGTAGGAGAACAGGCGCCCCTGCAACATCTTGTCGGGCGAGAAGCCGATGCCTTCGACGATGTTCATCGGGTTGAACGCCGCTTGCTCGACATCGGCATAGTAATTCTCGGGGTTGCGGTTCAATTCCAGCACGCCCACCTCGTGCAGCGGGAAATCCTTGTGGTACCACACCTTCGTCAGGTCGAACGGGTTGAGCTTGTAGTTGCGCGCCTCTTCCTCGGTCATCAGCTGCACGTACATCGTCCAGCGCGGGAAATCGCCGCGTTCGATGGACTCGTAGAGATCCCTCTGGTGCGACTCGCGGTCTTTGCCCACAAGGGCTTCGGCCTCGGCGTCCGTCAGGTTCCTGATCCCCTGCTGGGTCGTGAGGTGGAACTTCACCCACGTGCGCTTGTTGTCCTTGTCATAGAAACTGTATGTGTGGCTGCCGAATCCGTGCATGTGGCGGTACGATGCCGGAATGCCCCGCGGTGACATGGTGATCGTCACCTGGTGCAGCGCTTCGGGCAGCAGCGTCCAGAAATCCCAGTTGTTGTTGGCCGAACGCAGGTTGGTGCGCGGGTCGCGCTTCACGGCATGGTTCAGGTCGGGGAATTTCAGCGGGTCGCGCAGGAAGAATACGGGGGTGTTGTTGCCCACGAGATCCCAGTTGCCCGCGTCGGTGTAGAACTTCATGGCGAAACCGCGGATGTCGCGCTCGGCATCGGCTGCGCCGCGCTCGCCGGCGACGGTCGAGAAACGCACGAAGCATTCGGTTTTCTTGCCGACCCGGGCGAAGATCGACGCACGCGTGTATTCGGTGATGTCCTGCGTCACCGTAAAGGTGCCGAATGCGCCCGAGCCTTTGGCATGCATACGCCGTTCGGGGATTACTTCGCGGTCGAAATGCGCGAGTTTCTCGAGGAACCACGGGTCTTGCAGCGTCACGGGGCCGCGGACGCCTGCGGTCTGGATGTTCTGGTTGTCGGCGATCGGCCGGCCGTTCTCAGCGGTAAGCTGTTTCTTTTTGTCCATGGGGTTTTTTTATTATGCGGGTTAGATTTTTTATAAATGTAAGTTATGTTTCACGGATTTGCAAATCGGTAATTCTGATGATGGTATAACCTGAAGTTATACAGGCCGAAAACCGTACCTTGACTGCCTCCGAAGGCGGATGCGATTTTTCGGCCCGAAATGCGGGTGTTTTTATTTTTGTGCATTATCTTTGAGATACCGCTTGCGATTGTTTCCCCGAACCTAAATCTCCGAACCATGGATCTGACATTCAGCACGCCCCTGAAAGGCAACCTCGTCCTGTGCAGCGACTACCGCGATGCCGCGCTGCATCGCAGCCCCGGGCTCTATAAATTCGTCTGGGTAAGGCGTGGATGCCTTTGGCTCGAAGTCGACCATATTCCCATGGAGCTCCGGGTTGGGATGCTGCTGCCCCTGACGCCGCTCCATACCCTCGACGTGACGCGCGCCGAGGGCGAATACCTGATCCTTGCTTTCGACAGCAATTTCTACTGCATTTTCGGTCATGACGGCGAGGTGTCGTGCAGCGGACTGCTTTTCAACGGCAGTTCCGAAGTGCTGCGGCTCGAACTCTCCGAAATGCGCACGGCCGCCCTGCAACGGGTGGTCGACGACCTGCGGGCCGAATACGGGGTAGTTGACGGTCTGCGCGAAGAGATGCTTCGCATGCAGCTCAAACGGTTTATTATCATATGTACGCGCATCGCGCGCGAGCATTTCTCCGTCGGTGCCGACCGTGAAAAACTCTTCGACACGGTGCGCCGTTACTATGTGCTGGTCGACGAGCATTTCCGGACGAAGAAACGGGTGCAGGACTATGCCGGACTGCTCCACCGGTCGCCCAAGACGCTCGCCAACCTCTTCGCCTCGTGCGGGCAGCCCTCGCCGCTGAACATCATCCACGACCGGGTCAATGCCGAGGCGCGCCGCCTGCTGCTCTATACCCCGAAAAGCGCCAAGGAGATCGCTTACCTGCTGGGCTATGAGGATACCGCGGCCTTCAGCCGTTTCTTCGCCAAAATGAACGGCGAGAGCATCACCGGGTTCCGGCAGCGCGAAAAAAAGGAATAATTCCCAACATTTCCGGTATTCCTGCCATCGCGTGTGCGATCCTGAATCCAGATCTTTGCATCATCGGACAATTAACGAAAAACGAATATGATGCAAAGACTTTCCTGCCTGTTTTACGGCTTTCTGAAAATTGCGGCCAACGCGCAACGGCTCGGCCTGGGGATGATCCGGGTGGCTATCCTTATCATTTTTGTCTGGATCGGCGGACTTAAATTCCGGAATTACGAAGCCGAAGGCATCGTGCCCTTCGTGGCGAACAGTCCCTTCATGAGTTTCCTCTACAACGAAAAAGCACCCGAGTACAGGGATTATAAACTCAAGGAGGGCGAATACGACGCTGCAAAGCATGCGTGGCATGAAAAGAACAACACCTATGGCTTTTCCCACGGGCTGGGGGTGCTGATCATGGGAATCGGCATCCTGACCTTCCTCGGGTTCTTCTCGGCCCGCATCGGCCTGGCCGGGGAGCTGCTGGCCGTGATTATGACGCTCGGCACGCTGTCGTTCCTGGTGACTACGCCCGAAGTCTGGGTGCCGGATCTGGGCAGCGGGGAATACGGGTTCCCGTTGCTCTCGGGCGCCGGGCGGCTGGTGATAAAGGATACTGCGATCCTTGCCGGTGCCGTGGTGCTGCTCTCCGATACGGCGCGTAAGCTATTGGTGCGGCAGCGGGAGGCGTGACGGGGCAAAAAGGGACGACATATGCAGTGTCGCCCCTTTTTTGTTTTGTGCGAATGGCAGGGCAGGTATTCTCGTCCTTATTTCTGCCGGAAGCAAATCTGTATCGGTACCCCGGTATAAGAAAAGTCCCCCTTTGTCAAAGGGGGATTTAGGGGGAATATTAAAGCGGGATTTCTCCGGCAACAAGACCTGACGATGCCGCAGCCCGTCCTTATTTCTGCCGGAAGTAAATTTGCATCGGCACCCCGGAGAAATCCCAGTGGTCGCGGATGTTGTTTTCGAGGAAGCGGCGGTAGGGTTCCTTGATGTACTGCGGCAGGTTGACGAAGAACGCGAACTGCGGCGTCGGCGTCGGCAACTGGGTTACATATTTGATCTTGATGTATTTGCCCTTGGTCGCGGGAGGAGGGTAATTTTCGATCAGCGGCAGCAGGAAATCGTTGAGCGCCGAGGTCGAGATGCGGCGTTTGCGCGACTCGTAGACCCGGATGGCCGTCTGGAGTACGTCGAAAATGCGTTGTTTGCTCAGAACCGAGGTGAAGATGATCGGAATGTCGTTGAACGGTGCGAGTTTCTTCTTCAGGAACTCCGTCCACTCTTTCATCGTATTGTTGTCCTTCTCGACCAGATCCCATTTGTTGACCACGATCACGCAACCCTTGCGGTTGCGGACGATCAGGTTGTGGATGTTGAGGTCTTGCGATTCGAGCCCCTGCTGTGCATCGAGCATCAGGATGCAGACGTCGGAATTTTCGATGGCGCGGATCGAACGCATCACCGAGTAAAATTCGAGGTCTTCCATCGCCTTGCCCTTCTTGCGCATGCCTGCCGTGTCCACAAGGTAGAAGTCCATCCCGAATTTGTTGTAGCGGGTGTGGATCGAGTCGCGTGTGGTGCCGGCGATCGAGGTCACGATATTGCGTTCTTCGCCCAGCAGGGCGTTGGTCATCGACGATTTGCCGACGTTGGGACGGCCCACGATGGTGATGTGCGGCAGGTTCTCCTCCTCTTCGACCAGGGTCTCGGCGGGCAGCGCCGCGAGGATGGCATCCATCAGGTCGCCCGTGCCGCTGCCGCTCATCGAACTGATGCAGTAGGGGTCGCCCAGCCCCAGGGCATAGAACTCGTGCGAAGAGTATATCTGGTCGTTGTTATCGACCTTGTTGCAGACGAGGATCACCTTTTTCGATGTGCGGCGCAGGAGATCGGCCATCAGCATGTCGAGGTCGGTGATGCCGGTCTTGACTTCGACCAGGAAGAGGATTACGTCGGCTTCGTCGATCGCCAGCAATACCTGGCGGCGGATTTCGTCCTCGAAGATATCTTCCGAGTTGACGGTGTAGCCGCCCGTGTCTATCACGGAAAATTCCCGGCCGTTCCAGTCGGTCTTACCGTAATGGCGGTCGCGGGTGGTTCCGGCCGTGGCATCGACGATGGCCTTTCGCTGGCCGACCAGACGGTTGAAGAGGGTGCTTTTGCCGACATTCGGACGGCCCACGATTGCTACGAGACTCATACTCTATTTCTTTTTTCTGATGCAAAGATAATACAAGGCGGCCGCAAAACCAAACCTGTCCGGGTTTTTCCGGGGTGCATCCGTCACCCGTAAAGGTAGTATAAAATCCGGAAACGGGAAACTCCCCGCACCGGTTGCCCGGGCGTACGTTACAGATAGCGGTTGTCCGTATCGCCCGCCTGTACGGGATAGACCAGCACGAAACTGTGCCCGGCGAAGAACTGCTCCATATACCCCGGCACCTTGCTCATGGCGGGGTGGTAGGAGAGCCGGTCGCGGCGGCTCATCACCACCCACAGGCAATCGTCGCGTTTGGTTTCATAGGTCAGCGCCGTTAG